>Ga0189288_10065_pt1 | contig 141309 bp, 138 predicted proteins | sample UW105minimetaG_FD_130316 | JGI IMG/M metagenome (GOLD analysis project Ga0189288, IMG submission 130316) | Marine microbial communities from the Costa Rica Dome - UW105 mini metaG | ecosystem: Environmental > Aquatic > Marine > Oceanic > Photic zone | place: Costa Rica: the Eastern Pacific...
AAGGGCTCAAGACGCGCCATCTGCGCGTCCGTCAACCAGAAAAGATCAGACATGTTCACCGCTCGTTTTCAAACCGTGAAGCATGCCATTAGACGGAAATCAATGGGTCCTGACCCTAGTGAGGGCGCAAAGATATGATGATTATTTTGGTTGCGATTGGACTTGCCGGAACCGTGGCGGCAATGGCCATGACGGACGACATTGTCGCGGATCTGGAAGACGAGGCGCGGGCGGCGGCGGAAGCAGAGGAAGCCGAGCAGGACGCGCAGGCGGAAGCTGAGCAGGGCGGCGTGGACGTGGTTCTGCCGGACTGGTTCTCAGAGGCGCAGCAGGAGTTAGAGGGTCTGTATCCGGACGGGCAGGCTCCACTTATGGACGCGGAGACCACAGATGCCGCGGCTACCGTTCAGACGGAAGAGGTGGCGCAAGCGTCGATCGCGCCGGAGACTGATTTGGAGCCCGTTGGTTGGGATGAGGTTTTGGCAGAGTTTGAGGCGGCCGAGGAGGAGCTCGCGGCTGACTTCATGGTTGGTGCTGTGGCGTGGGTAGAGGATATGGTTGGTTCTGAGGAAAAGGAGGCCATGCTCGAGGCCCAGAGTAGGGCCGAGGGCGCCGCCGATGAGGATACTGAGCTGGTTGTGGAGGAGAGTGCGCCGCTTTCAATCGCGGATTTTATGCCGATTGAAGATGTGCTGGTGATCGAAGGTGTCGCTCCCGAGGATGTGGCTCTGGAAGAGGCGGGAGGCCACACGCAGGTTATGCATGGGGAGGAGGTTCTTGCCGTGCTTGAGGGCGTTACCGGGGTGTCTGTCGAGGACATTTTGGGCACCCACCATAGCGATATGGCGCTGGCCTAACTGACGTTGGAAAAAAAGGGCGGCCAGTGTGGCCGCCCAGTTCCGGAGTGATTTTGTCGAAGTTTTAGGACGCGATGTCGTAGGCGCGTTCGCCGTGCACCTCGAGGTCGAGGCCGTTGACTTCGGTTTCTTCATCTACGCGCAGTGGCGTGATCAGGCTGACCAGTTTGACGAGAACGTAAGTCACAACCACGGTGAAAATACCGACGATGGCCAGTGCACCCAGCTGTGCGGTCCAGCTACCTTGCCCAAAGACCGCGATCATGATGGTACCGAAGATGCCGCCAACACCGTGCACGGCAAAGACGTCCAGCGTGTCGTCGATCTTCAGTTTGTTGCGGACCAGGTTCACAGCTTCCTGACATAGGATGCCAGCGATGGCGCCGATTGCCAGCGCTTCGACCGGGCCAACAAAGCCGGACGCCGGCGTGATAGAGGCGAGGCCAGCGATGGTGCCGGTGACCAGGCCAACCAGCGACGCTTTGCCGTATTTGATGCGCTCCCACAGGGCCCAGGTCAGGGAGGCTGTTGCCGCGGAGATGTGGGTTACGGTCAGGGCCATGGCGGCACCGCCGTCCGCGGCGAGCTGAGAGCCGCCGTTGAAGCCAAACCAGCCAACCCAGAGCATGGCCGCGCCAATCATGACCATCCAAGGTGCGTGTGGAGGCGTGGTGCGGTGCTTGCGGGCGCCGAGCATCACGGCAATCACGAGGGCTGCCAGACCTGCGGTTTCGTGCACCACAATGCCGCCTGCGAAGTCCCGCACGCCGGTGTCGCCAAAGATGCCGCCGTCCGCCATCATGCCGCCGCCCCAAATCCAGTGCACAACCGGTGCGTAGCACAGCAGCATCCACAGACCGGAGAAGATCATCACAAACCCAAAGCCGATACGCTCAACATATGCGCCGACAATCAGCGCTGGGGTGATGATCGCGAAAGTCATCTGGAAGGCAAAGAACAGCACCTCTGGCAGGGTGCCTGACAAGCTGTCAGCGGTCACGCCGGAGAGGAACATTTTGCCGAGGCCGCCCCAAACTGAGGCGCCGCCGCCGTCATTTCCAAAGGCGATGGAATAGCCAAAGACGAGCCACAATACGCTCATCAAGCAGGCAATGGCATAAGTCTGCATAAAGACGCTGAGCACATTGCGGGCGCGCACGAGGCCCCCATAAAACAACGCAAGGCCCGGCAGTGTCATGAACAGGACCAGGGCTGTTGCCACGATGATCCATGCGGTGTCCGCTCCGTTCATATTTCTTTCCTCTTTGTCCCGTGAGTGGTGGTTTCCGCCAAAAAGCGGAAAACCTGCACAGAACAAAGGCTGGAGGGGGCTCAAAGCGCCTTAAATCAGGGCATTTTGCAAGCTGTCTAAAAAATAGGCGGAAAACGGAGGTTGCCGCCTAAAAGAGCGTCACTTTGCGCAGAGGGCCTTAAAAAGTAGCGCCAAAGCGTGATTCCGCGCCGCTTCGCGTACGTTTTCGCGGCCTAGGGCCCCAAATTCGACGGTTTCTGTGGTGCAGTCGGTTTGCGTGGCGATGCCAAAACAGACACGGCCTTCGGGTTTGAACTCTGACCCACCCGGACCCGCGATGCCGGTGATGGAGACGGTCAATTGGGCGTCAGAATTGACCAACGCACCGAGCGCCATTTCTCGCGCGACTTCTTCGCTGACAGCGCCAACGGCGGCCAGTGTGGCCTCGCGCACGCCGAGCATCTCAGTCTTGGCGCGGTTGGTGTAGGTTACAAAACCGCGCTCAAAAACGTCAGAGCTTCCTGCGACGTCGGTGAGGGCTGCGGCAACCATCCCGGCGGTGCAGCTTTCCGCTGTTGCCAGGCGCAGGTTGGCGTCGCGACAGGCTTGCAGGAGGTGAGCGACATCCACCATCAGATCAACACGATATGATAGAGCGCAGCCGCAGCCAGCGTGGCGACGCCCGCGAACAAACCGGCCCAGATGTCGTCCAGCATGACGCCAATAGGGTCGTGGCGTTGGTCAGCCTTGCCCACCAGCCAAGGCTTCTTGATGTCAAACAGGCGGAAGAACAGGAAAGCCGCGACAGGGCCGGGCCAGACCATGGACATATCTCGCATCGCAAAGGCCACGGCAGGGAACAGCAGGGCAATCCACATGCCGGCAACTTCGTCGATCACAATTTCGGAGGGATCTTCGGTGGGGCGGTCGGCCAGATCCTGAATGCAGGCCCACATCCCAACCACGATGGACAGGGCAGTCAGAATGGCCAGCAGCCAGACGCCGACAAAATGCGCGGCGGCCCAGCCTATGACCAGCGCGGCCAGGGATCCCCAAGTGCCCGGCGCGGCGGGCAGGCGGCCGACGCCGAAGAATGTTGTGATTATGCGGATCATGGTTTCACCAATGTTGCCGTTGCGATGGCGGCAATCCCTTCTTCGCGGCCGGTAAAGCCGAGCTTTTCACTTGTTGTGGCCTTGATGGATACGCGGTCTGCTGCCAAGCCCATAATCTCGCCCATGCGTGCCATCATGGCGGCGGCATGGGGGCCGACTTTAGGGCGTTCGCAGATCAGCGTGCAATCGACGTTGGAAATTGTGAAGCCTTTAGTGGCAGCCAGCTCCACAGCGTGTTTGAGGAACACGGCGCTGTCCATGTCTTTCCATTCTGCTTCTGACGGCGGGAAATGACGGCCGATGTCGCCTTCGGCCAGCGCCCCATAGATGGCATCTGTGACGGCATGCATGCCAACGTCCGCGTCCGAGTGGCCCTTGAGCGCTTTGGTGTGGGGGATCTTCACGCCGCAGAGGATGACGTGGTCGCCGTCCTCAAAGGCGTGTACGTCGTAGCCGTTGCCGAGTCTGATATCCATGGGGGCCCCTTGGTGGTTTTGCAGGTGCTGTTCCAGACGGGTAAAATCGTCCGGTGTGGTGATCTTCAGGTTGCGCTCATTGCCCGCCACGATGGTCACGTCAAGCCCTGCGGCGCGGGCGACCTCGACATCATCCGCCGCTTTGCCCGGGTGGGCGCGGTGCGCAGCCAAGATGGCGTCAAAGGCAAAGCCCTGAGGGGTTTGGGCGCGAAACAGCCCGTCGCGGTTTTGCGTGCCGGTCACCAAGCTGTCCTGTCCGCGCCAAAGGGCGTCGGTGACGGGCAGCGCGGGGGCGGCGCCCGGGGCGCCGGCGTATAGCGCGTCAAGCACTGCGTCGATGGTTTCCGCATCTATGCCCGCGCGGGCCACGTCGTGGATCAAGACATGGGTGAAGCCGTGGCCGTCCAGCGCTTCCAGTCCGGCTTGCACAGAAGCGTCGCGGGTGTCGCCTCCGAGGACCGTGGGCACGTTCAGGCTGGCGCTGTGCCCGGCATCGTCGGGGTGTACCACCACCAGAACATGGTCAATGCGCGGGTGCGTCTGAAAGGCGGCGATGGTATGGTCGGCCACGCGTTTGCCAGCCAGCGGGCGCCACTGTTTTGGCAGCCCCGCGCCAGCGCGGGTACCCCGGCCAGCGGCGACAATCACGGCGGCAGTCTTGAAAGCGGAATTTGTCATGGCCCCTGTGTAGAACTTGCACGTCGGAGTGGCAATTGACCCTTGCTGCCTGCTCAATTTTTGAGCATACGCCAAAAACTGCTACAATAATGACCAAAATTCCCGGTGATTTGTTTGAGTTTGACCAAGAGGTCAGATACGCCGGGGGCACTGCACAAGGATTAGGCACGTGACCGTTCAAGTCGCACATCTCACTCTGACACCCCCTGTTTTTCTGGCGCCGCTGGCCGGAATCACCGATCGCCCGTTTCGGGATCTGGTGGGCAGTTTTGGCGCGGGCCTGGTGGTGAGCGAAATGGTCGCCAGTCAGGAGATGGTGCAGGCCAAGCCGGGCGTGCGCGAGCGGGCGGAGCTGGGATTCGGTGAAGCGACTACATCTGTACAGCTTGCCGGGCGCGAGGCGCATTGGATGGCGGAGGCCGCGCGGCATGTGGAGGCCAATGGGGCGACGCTGATTGATATCAATATGGGTTGTCCGGCGAAGAAGGTAACCAGCGCCAGTGGGGCTGGGGCCAGTGGCTCAGCCTTGATGAAGGATTTGGACCACGCTCTGACGCTTATCGAGGCAGTTGTGGGCGCGGTTGATATTCCTGTGACGCTAAAAACCCGTCTTGGTTGGGATGACAATCTGCTGAATGCGCCGGAGCTGGCGCAGCGGGCGGAAAACGCCGGGGTGCAGATGTTAACAATACATGGGCGCACGCGGTGTCAGTTTTACAAAGGGTCGGCGGATTGGGCGGCGATCAAAGGCGTGAAAGATGTTGTGTCGATCCCGGTGATTGCCAACGGCGATATTGTGGATGTGGCCACAGCCAAAGCGGCGCTGGCAGCGTCCGGTGCAGACGGCGTCATGGTGGGGCGCGGGGCCCAAGGTAAGCCTTGGTTGCTGGCGCAGATGGCGGCGGATTTGTTTGGCGGTGAGGCTCCGGAGGAGCCCACAGGACAGGCCTTGGTGGATATGGTGCAGGGGCACTATGAGGCGATGCTGTCGTTTTACGGTGTGGATTTGGGGCTGCGCGTCGCCCGCAAACATCTGGGGTGGTATATGGATCATGTCGGCACGGACGCCGGTTTGCGGCGCAGGGTTCAGACCAGCCGCGATATCGACGAAGTTACCAGACTTCTAACGGATGCTTTGGTCCCCGCACAGCACATCCCAAGCGATGGAGAAGCGGCATGAGTGCGCAGAATCCAATTTGGAGCAGCCTGCCGGTACCTGCGCTGGTTGTCGATGAAACTGACGTGATCCTGCGGATCAATCCTGCCGCGGAGATGTTTCTGAATGCCTCCGCTAAGTCCATGGTGGGGCAGCCGATCTGGGATAAGGTGATGATTGATGCACCGCTCGAAGATGCGTTTCATCGTGCGCGGGAACATGGCACCCCACTGTTTGTGAATGATGCGGATATTGGCACCGGAGACGGGCCACCGGTGCAATGCAATCTGCAGATTGCCCCGCTTGCGGATGCGCCGGGTGAGATGCTGTTTTTGATTTCTAGCCGGGAGTTGGCTGGGCGGATGACACGCAGCCATTCTGTAAAATCTTCGGCCAAATCGGCCATTGGTATGGCGGAAATGCTGGCGCATGAGATCAAGAACCCGCTGGCAGGGATCACCGGTGCGGCGCAGCTCTTGTCGATGAACCTGAGCCCGGATGATCTGGAGCTGACCGATCTGATTGTGGAAGAGAGCCGCCGGATTGTGAAGCTGCTGGAGCAGGTGGAGCAATTTGGTAACCTGTCGTTGCCGCAGCGCAAGCCGGTGAATATTCACGATGTGTTGGATCGTGCGCGGCGGTCTGCGCTGGTGAGTTACGGCGCGCATATGCAGATTATCGAGGATTATGATCCATCTTTGCCGCCCGCCGAAGGGGACGCTGATCAACTTCTGCAAGTGGTGCTCAATCTGTTGAAGAATGCCAGTGAAGCTGCTGGAAAGTCAGGAATAATTCGAATTCGGACTTATTATGAACACAGCTTCCGTCTGCGCCGGGCCGATGGCACTGGGCAGCCGTTGCCGTTGCAAATTGAGATCATTGATGATGGGCCAGGCTTGCCGGATGACCTGAAGGGGGACGTGTTTGATCCCTTTGTCTCCGGTCGTGAAAATGGCACCGGGCTTGGCCTCGCCCTGGTCAGTAAAATCATTTCCGATCATGGCGGCATCATCACGGTGGACTCCGTGCCCGGGCGCACGGTGTTCAAACTCTCGCTCCCCCGAGCGAGCAAAGAAACAATCAAAGCATATGAGGAGAGCCTCTGATGGATGGCACGGTTCTTGTCGCGGACGACGATCGCACAATTCGCACGGTTTTGACGCAGGCGCTCACACGGGCTGGATGCAAGGTGCATGCCACTTCGTCTCTGACCACGCTGATGCGTTGGGTCGGCGAGGGCAAGGGGGATGTGGTTATCACCGATGTGATGATGCCTGATGGAAATGGCTTGGAAATGTTGCCAAAAATTTCCGAGGACCGTCCAGGGTTGCCGGTGATCGTCATTTCGGCGCAGAACACAATTATGACCGCTATTCAGGCGGCGGAGGCTGAGGCGTATGATTATTTGCCCAAGCCGTTTGACCTGCCGGACTTGATGAAACGGACCGGGAAAGCTCTGGAGCAGAAACGACGGGCGCCTTCTGCGCCTGTGGCGGAAGATGAGCGGCCGGATGAACTGCCTTTGGTGGGGCGCACGGCGGCGATGCAGGCGCTCTATCGGCTGGTGGCACGGGTGATGAATACGGATTTGCCCGTGTTGATCTCTGGTGAAAGCGGAACGGGCAAGTCGCTGATTGCGAAAGAAATTCACGATTTTTCGGATCGGCGAAATTTGCCGTTTGTGGTGGTGAATGCCGCGGATTTGAGTGATTTAGAAGGCCCCGCGAAGGTTTTGGCAAAGGCCAAGGGCGGTACCATTCTGTTTGACGAGATTGGCGATATTGATGATGAGGTGCAGGCCCGTATTGTGCGCATGATGGATACGCCGGGGGAGCATAATCCGCGATTTATGGCCACCAGTCAGGTGAATTTGAACGCGGCGATGGACAGTGGTTCCGTGCGGCAGGATCTGTATTATCGATTGAACGGTGCGGCGATCCACGTGCCGGCATTGCGTGAGCGCGTGGACGACATCCCGCTGCTGGTGGAGCACTTCCTCAATCGGGCAGAGCGGGAAGGCGCGCCGATGCGGGTGTTCTCGGATGAGGCGATGGAGTTATTCCGCGCTTACAGCTGGCCGGGCAATGTGCGTCAGTTGGAAAACGCGGTGCGTCGGTTGGTGCTGACCGCGCAGGCCGAAGAGGTCACCCGGGGTGAGGCCGAAATGATGCTGGGCGCGCAGCCTCAGGCCGGTCCGCTTCTGGGCGGTGACGACAGTGAAAAACTCTCGGCCTCAGTAGCGCGGCATCTGCGTCGGTATTTCGACCTGCATGGGAATATGCTGCCACCGGCAGGGCTTTATGCCCGAATCCTGCGGGAGATTGAGCTACCGCTGATTGAGATTGCGCTGGATGCGACGGGAGGCAATCAGGCGAAATGTGCTGATTTGCTGGGGATCAACCGGAATACACTTCGTAAAAAAATTACTGATTTGGATATTCACGTGACTCGCCGTCGCAAATTGATGTAAAAAGGCCACATAAGCGTGGCGCGCGGGCCGCACTCCGAAAAAATGAGTCGGAGCCTTGAACGTGCCACAGAATATGGCGGTGGACCGCGGCAGCGGTACCAAATCAATTGAGGAAGTCGGGTGTCGAGCCGGACAGTGACCAGTCATTGGGCGCGTTTTCAGCGTCTGCGCAGGCAAAGGCGTGTCCAGAATGCCGCAACTTTGGGGTTGGTGGTTCTGGGGCCAGTTCTGGCGCTCGCTACCTTCCTTGTGCTTGGTCCATTTGATCTAGGCGCCTCGTCTAGCGGCCTACGGGCGATTCTTCTCGCTGATCTTGTCTATGTGCTCGTGGTGGCAACCTTGGTGTTGCAAAACGTCATGCGCGCGATTGCGTCGCGGCGGGCAAAATCGGTTGGCTCGCGGTTGCATTTGCGGCTGACCGGGGCGTTTGCGCTTTTGGCGCTGGTCCCAGCCGTGACCGTGGCGGTGTTTGCGGGACTGACCCTGAACATCGGTCTTGAAGGCTGGTTCAGCGAGCGCGTGCGTCAGGTGGTGGGCAATTCTCTCTCGGCAGCGCAGGCCTATGAGCAGGAGCACATTGTAGGTCTGGAAGAAGATGCCGGGTTGCTGGCGGATTTCCTCAACGAGAACAAGCGGCGTAGTTTTGGCTTGGATGCCGGCGAGGTGCGCGTTCTGCTGGCCTCCGGTCAGGTGCAAATTCAGCGGGGCCTAAAAGAAGCCTTTGTGATCGACAGCGCTGGGGAGATTCAGGCGCGCGGCGAGCGGTCCTACCTGTTTGACTATGAAAAGCCGTCTGAGGCGGACATGCAGACAGCAATCGACGACGGATCGGTGATCATTCGCGATCTGGACAACAATGAGATGCGGGCGCTTGTGCGGCTCGACGCGTTTTTAGACCGGTTCCTCTACATCAGTCGCGAAGTGGATGCGGAGATATTCCAGCTTTTGGATGATACGCAGGCCAGTGCGCGGCTGTATACCCAGTTGGAAAGCGAGCGCGGGCAACGGTTGTTTGAATTTGGCATGATCTATTTGGGCTTTGCGCTGATCCTTGTTCTGGCGGCGATCTGGATGGGCATGTGGTTTGCCGAAAGGCTGTCGCGACCGGTAGGGCGATTGACTGGCGCGGCGCAACGTGTGGGCGCTGGTGATCTGGATGTGCGGGTGATGGAAGAGGATGGCGATGACGAAATCGCCATGCTGAGCCGATATTTCAACCAGATGACGCGGCAGTTGAAGGCTCAGCGGGAAACGTTGCTGGACAACACCCGGCAGATTGATCGGCGGCGGCGCATGTTTGACTCCGTCTTGAGTTCTGTAACGTCCGGTGTGGTGGGGTTGGACAGCGAAGGCAAGGTAGCTTTTGTGAACCGCTCCGCACAAAGTCTGTTGGACTGGGATGAGGACCGGCAGGACATGCCACTTACGCTGGCGGTGCCGGAGTTTGGTCCGTTGCTGGAAGAGTTGCAGTCCAGCGGGCGTGAGGTTGCACAGGAAGAAATTAAGGTCAGCCGGTCGGGGCGTTTGGAGAACCTTCTGGTGCGCATGTCGACCCGGCGGCGCGAGGATGGATCGCTGGAAGGCTATGTGGTGGCGTTTGACGATGTGACGGACCTTGTGACGGCACAGCGCATGGCGGCTTGGGGCGACGTGGCCCGGCGCATTGCCCATGAGATCAAGAACCCGCTGACGCCTATTCAGTTGAGTGCGGAGCGTATTCGGCGCAAGTTTGCCAGCAAAGTTGGCGAAGAGAGCGATCAGCTTGAGCAGATGACCGAGGTCATTGTACGCCAGACCAACGACCTGCGTCGGATCGTGGATGAGTTCTCCAAGTTTGCGCGGATGCCGGAGCCGGAGCGTAAGTCGGTTGAGGTTGTAGAGCTGGTATCCGGCGCGGTGCTTTTGCAAGAAGCGGGACAGCCGAATGTGCGGTTTGTGCGAGACATTTTCAAAGGGCCAATGGCGGCGGATCTGGACGCGACGATGATTTCTCAGGCCTTGACCAACTTGATCAAGAATGCCGGGGAAGCCATTGAAACCTTGCAGGAAAAAGGTGCGCCGGACAAATTTGTTCCTGAAATTCATGTGAGTTTGATCCGGGAAGAGGATCAGGCGGTGGTGCGGATTGCGGATAACGGCATTGGCCTGCCAGAAGACCGCGCACGTTTGTTTGAACCCTATGTCACCACGCGGGACAAGGGCACGGGTCTTGGTCTCCCGATTGTGAAAAAGATCATCGAAGAGCACGGTGGGCAGCTCGCGCTGCTGGATGCGCCGGTGTTTGACAACAATTCCCACGCAGGTGCGATGGCCGAAGTTCGGCTGCCGCTGTCTCAGCAGGCTGTGGCTGCGATGGAATCCAACGAGAGCGAGCGAGTATTATGAGTGACATTCTGATCGTAGACGACGAACGTGATATCCGGGAGTTGATTTCGGATATTTTGAAGGACGAAGGCTACACCACACGGCTTGCGGGCAACTCCGACGACGCCATGGCGGAGGTGACCAGCGCACAACCGGCACTGATGATCCTCGATATCTGGCTCAAAGATAGCAACATGGATGGGATCGACATCCTGAAGGCTGTCAAAAATGACTATCCGGAAGTGCCGGTGGTGATTATCTCCGGGCACGGAAACATCGAGATTGCGGTCGCTGCGATCAAACAAGGTGCCTATGACTTCATCGAGAAACCGTTCAATATTGATCAGCTTTTGGTGGTGATTAAGCGCGCGATGGAGACTAGCCGCCTGCGTCGTGAAAACACAGAGTTGAAGCGGCAAGACAGCAAACCGACAGATCTGATTGGGGAAAGTGCAGCATTCCGCGGTATGATTTCGCAGTTGGATAAGGTCACGCGCTCCAACGGTCGGGTGATGCTGACCGGGCCAGCTGGTGTCGGGAAGGACGTGGCGGCGCGGTATATTCATGCAAATTCCAATCGGGCAGGTGCACCATTTGTGACCGTGTCCTGCGCAGGTATGGACCCGGATCGCGTTGAGGAAATTCTGTTTGGACGCGAGAGCGCGGAGCGCGGGGTTGAAACCGGTCTTCTGGAACAGGCCAATGGCGGTGTGATCTATTTTGACGAAGTGGCGGATATGCCGCTTGCGGCCCAGAGCAAGATTCTCAGGGTCTTGGTGGATCAACAATTCGCACGTGTTGGCGGAGCAAAGAAGGTGCGGGTGGATTTGCGGGTGATTTCGTCAACCAATCGCAATCTAAAGCAAGCGATTGATGCCGGTGAGTTTCGCGAAGAGTTGTACCATCGCCTGAACGTGGTGCCGATTTCGGTGCCGTCACTGGAAGAGCGGCGAGAGGATATACCGGCCTTGGCCGCGTATTTCTTGAACCAGCTGCATGAGGCACAGGGCTTGCCGTTGCGTGAGTTGAGCGCGGATGCGGCAGCATTGATGCAGACGATGGTCTGGCCAGGCAATGTGCGTCAGCTCAAAAATCTGATCGAACGGGTTTTGATTTTGGGAGATGGGCAGGGTGACATTGAATGCCGCGAGCTGCCTGGGGAAAGTGAAGCGACTGCCGAAGAAGGACGCGTTGTGCTTTCCGGCGCGTTGGCAACTTTGCCGTTGCGCGAAGCGCGAGAAGCGTTTGAACGCGAGTACCTGCTCACTCAGATCAACCGATTTGGAGGCAACATCAGTCGCACCGCCAGTTTCGTTGGTATGGAGCGCAGCGCGTTGCATCGCAAACTAAAATCGCTGGGCGTTGTTACGTCAAACAAAGCGGGAGCGCGGGTAGCGCATGTGTCTGGTGAGGACGAAGTTGAGCGGGAAGCCGGGTAAAACGGCCTCCTGCCAGCTCTCAGATCGGCTTCGTTAAATCGATGAGCACGCGCCCGTTCTCGTTGCGCAGACCGCAAATATTGGGGCCCAGTTCCGGGGCAACCGTTATCGGTGCGTATGCGCGTCCAGCGAGTTGTTCGTCCTTGCAGTAGGGGATGGTCACACGGGCATATCCCTTGCTCTGCATGCATTCACGTGCTGCCGTATACCGACGCCCCTCGTTCACGTCATAGCTTTCGGGCCGTTGACCAATGACTTCTCCAGCGGCGTTATAGATCGGCCACCAGTCGGTCACGATCCAAGGCGGGAATTGGTCTGCGGCAACACGATTGCATTGCGCCTGATCGACGTTGCGTTCAGTTTTGGTTTTGCCAGGCTGATACATGGTTGAGAATTCGGTGCACCCTGACAACGCCACCAACAAGCACCCGGTTAAGAAAGGTTTTTTCATGAGAAAGTCCTTGGCTGTGGCGGATCAAATGGGTTTGCTGAGGTCTACCAATGCGACACCACCGCTTTGGGCGCGAATGGCACAGAGATTTGGGGCGGGCTTTGGAGCGCCTTTTACGGGGGTGAATTGCCGGCCGGCCAATTGTTCATTGGTGCAAACGGGGTGTGTCACAGCCGTATAGCCTTTGAGAGACATACAGTCGCGTCGGTGTTCTGCGCGCATCCCGGCGTTTATGTCCCGTACCTGCACGTGGTTGCCGCCGTAATACCCGGGATACCCGCCCCAAGTTCCTCCTACATAACCGCCATAGCCACCATGGTATCCGCCGTACACGGTGGTGGTGAATGCAGCAGAAGGAAAAAGTCTGTTGGCTTCCACGGAGCAGGCGGTGTCGTCACGCGACGCCGTTTCGCGGGAGACCCCTGATTTTGCAAACCCGGAATAGGATGTTGGGCTGCAGGCGGTCAGTGTTAAGGCCAAAACACCGAGGATCGAAAGTGTCCGCATGAGACTCACCTATGAAGCAAATACTTGATACTTAAGCAATCAAAGCCGTTATGACCGAATGGGTCAATGGTAACAATTGACCTGATTGGCGGCTTCTGGCATGGCTGAGGGCCGAAACCCTAGAGGGAAGCACATGAAGGTCATTATCTGTGGGGCTGGTCAAGTGGGGTGGCAGATTGCGCGCCATTTGTCTGGTGAAAACAACGACGTAACTGTTGTTGATAACAACCCGGAGTTGGTGCGACGCGCCACGGATACGCTCGATGTGCAAGGGATTGCAGGCTTCGCAAGTTACCCAGACGTCTTGGACCGTGCAGGCGCGCGAGATGCGGACATGGTGATTGCTGCGACTTACTCGGATGAGGTCAATATGGTGACCTGCCAAGTTGCGCACTCGGTTTTTTCGGTGCCTCGCAAGATCGCGCGTTTGCGCAGCCAATCGTATCTGGATGTGCTGTATTCGGATCTGTACCGCCGGGATCACATGCCAATTGACGTTGTGATTTCACCGGAGCGGGAAGTGGCGGATGCCGCTTTGAAGCGTTTGGCGACGCCGACAGCTTTTGATGCCGAAACGTTTCTTGGCGGCAAGATCCAGATGTTGGGTTTGACGCTGGATGAAGACTGTCCGGTTGTGAACACGCCTTTGCGGCAGCTGACCGACCTTTTCTCCACGTTGAGCGCGGTTGTTGTGGGGGTGCGCCGCGGCGGAACGCTGATCGCGCCCGAACCAGGCGATCAGTTGTTTGTTGGTGACGACATTTATGTTTTCACTTTGGCCGAAGACGTAAGTCGGACCATGGAAGTCTTTGGCAAGAAACAGAAAAAACAGGAGCGCGCGGTCATTGTTGGAGGCGGCAATGTGGGTCTTATGGTGGCGCAGCGACTTGAAGCTAGCGCATCGCGTATTCGCACAAAGATTATTGAGCGGGATCGCAAGGTGGCGGAGCGCGCGGCAGAGGCGCTTGAGCGGACCATTGTGTTGAACGGGGACGGCATGGATGTGGCCTTGCTTGCGGAAGCGGGTGTGGATCGGGCGGATGCGGTTTTGGCCGTGACCGATGATGATAAAACCAACATGTTGGCGTCGGTGCGTTCAAAATCCGCAGGGTGTCCACTGGCGATTTCCTTGATCAATGACCCCACGCTCGCACCACTTATGACGCCGCTGGACATTGACGCGTTTATCAACCCGCGCGCCACGACGGTGAGCTCGATCCTGCGTCACATCCGCCATGGGCGCGTGAAAGATGTGTATTCGGTGGGGGACACGGAAGCTGAGATTATCGAAGCGGAGGTTTTGTCTACGTCACCAATCGCCGGACAGATGGTCCGTGATATCGATTTCCCGGAAGGTGTGTTGATTGGGGCGATTTTAAAGGGGACGGAGGTCGTCAAACCAAAAGGCGGAACGCGCATCAATGAGGGCGATATCATTGTCCTGTTCTCGCTGACCGCAGATGTGCCGGAAGTGGAGCGGCTGTTGCAGGTCTCCATCGACTTTTTCTAAGCCATGAGAATGGGCCTGTCGCAAATTCCACTACTTGTGCAGATGGTGTTGTTTTCCGGCGCCATGATGTTTGTGCCTGCGGTGTTGGCGACCTATCAAGATCAGCATTTTGTGGCGCGTATGTTTTTCTATGGCGGCATTCTGGTGCTGTTCACTTGCGTTTTGATCGCGATTGCCATCCAAGGCACCAAGCGTCGGGCGCGGACCTCTGACAACCTGAAAGCGCTGTTCTTTGCCATCACACTTCTGCCTGCTGTGCTGGCATGGCCGATGTATGAGGCGCTGGACGTTGTGCCGTTTCTGGATGTGTATTTTGAGATGGTCAGCAGCCTGACCACGACGGGTATGACGATTTACGAGCCAGCAAGTATGCTGGTGGATCCGCTGCATCTTTGGCGCGGTATGGTTGGTTGGCTTGGCGGTTTGTTGATGTGGGTTGCTGCGGCTGCGGTTTTAGCTCCGTTGAGCCTTGGCGGATTTGAAGTGACCGCAATTGGGGAACCGGGGCAGGTGAGCAACAGCATCGGCCATATGCAGCGGGCGCACCCGATGAAGCGGTGGAGCAAAGCGTCACAGGCACTTGTGCCGATTTATGCGGGGCTGACTTTTGCCTTGGCGGTGATGCTGATAATTCTTGGGGACAGTCCTTTTATTGCGGCCATGCATGCCATGGCCACTATGTCGACCAGTGGGATTTCTGCGGTAGGGGGTGTTGGCTCCAGTGTGAGTGGCGTCCCCGGGGAGATGGTGATCTTTTTGTTTCTGCTGTTTGCCCTGGCACGTGGGACGTTTAGTTCGGACACGGGATCGGTGCGGCGTAACAACCTTTGGGAAGACCCGGAACTGCGGCTTGGGTTTCTGATTGTGGCGGTTGTGCCCACGGCGCTGTTTATGCGCCATTGGGTGGGTGCGTTTGAAGGAGACGCGACGCAAGACCCTGCGGCGGCGCTAAAAGCGGCCTGGGGCGGCTTGTTCACTGTGATGAGTTTCCTGACAACCACTGGCTTTCAAAGTGGTGAATGGGAGGTGGCTCGAGAGTGGAGTGGATTGTCAGCACCGGGTTTGATCCTGATGGCGTTGGCCATGGTGGGCGGCGGAGTGGCGACCACAGCGGGTGGCGTGAAGCTTTTGCGGGTCTATGCGCTCTATTTGCAGGGCTTGGGCGAAATGGAACGTCTGGTACACCCAAGTATTGTGCTGGGGCGGCGTAGAACAGGCGCGCGGCAGATCCGTCGCAAAGGCGCGGTGATTGCCTGGGTATTTTTTATGTTGTTTGCCTTGTCAATTGCGACGGTGACAATTGCGTTGGCTCTGCTTGGGAATGATTTTCAGGAGGCGACCATTCTTGCAATTGCCGCACTCACCACGGCCGGGCCGCTCACGCAAATTGCCGGAGAGTTCCCAATCGCGATTTCGTCGCTTGGCGTTGCTGAAAAGCTGATTTTATGTGCAGCTATGACCTTCGGAAGACTGGAGGCACTGGCCATCATCGCATTGATTTCACCGGATTTGTGGCAGAAATGATGCGGTTTACGTTGGGCCTGACCAAAAACTTAACAATTTAGGCTGGTAAGTCATAAATCCACGTTCCATACTCGCCGCGCACGACTACCCGATGCACAAACAAGAACAAAGGCAAGCGCGACATGGCTTCGGATCGACAGAATCTCCAAGACGCATTTTTAAATCACGTCCGGAAAACCAAAGTTCCGGTAACCATTTTCCTGATCAATGGCGTAAAATTGCAGGGTGTGATCACCTGGTTTGACAATTTTTGTGTGTTGTTGCGCCGCGACGGTCAGAGCCAATTGGTGTACAAACACGCGATCTCGACAATCATGCCGGCACAGCCGATTTCTCTTTACGAGGGTGAAGACGCCTCTTGATGGAGCATGACACGCAGGTGACCCGCGCTTGGGTCCTGCATCCCGATATCACTGGCGCTGATGTGCGGCGCGAGGCCTCTTTCGCTTTGGAAGAGGCCATTTCGCTTGCGGCGGCGTTGCCGGAGCTAGAGGTTGTTGGCTCAAACGTGGTGCGCTTGCCACGGGCGCAGCCGGGCAAGCTTTTTGGGTCTGGAAAAATCGAAGAACTCAAGGCGCTGTTCAAGGCCAATGAGGTTGAGCTGGTTCTGATTGATGGGCCGGTCACGCCGGTGCAGCAGCGCAACCTTGAAAAAGAATGGAAGGTTAAACTTCTGGACCGGACCGGGTTGATCCTTGAGATTTTTTCGGATCGTGCCCGGACGCGCGAAGGCGTGCTGCAGGTCGAGATGGCTGCGTTGTCTTATCAGCGCACCCGATTGGTTCGGGCCTGGACTCACCTGGAGCGTCAGCGCGGTGGTCTTGGGTTTGTAGGTGGTCCTGGGGAAACCCAGATTGAGGCCGACCGACGGGCGATTGATGACCAACTGGTGCGTCTGCGGCGACAGCTTGCGAAGGTCGTGAAAACCCGCGAGTTGCACCGCAAAGCCCGTGCCAAAGTGCCGTTTCCGATTGTCGCGCTGGTGGGCTACACAAACGCTGGAAAATCCACGCTTTTCAATCGTGTAACGGGTGCAGATGTGATGGCGAAGGACATGCTGTTCGCCACATTGGACCCGACGATGCGCGCGGTGGAGTTGCCCAACAACGGACCCGAGGTGATCTTGTCGGACACGGTGGGGTTCATCAGCGATCTGCCGACGCAGCTTGTGGCGGCATTCCGGGCGACCTTGGAAGAGGTGTTGGCAGCGGATCTGGTGTTGCATGTGCGCGACATTGCGCATCCGGAAAGCCAGCATCAGGCGGAGGATGTGACAACCATTCTGGAAGAGCTGGGGCTGAGCGAAGACACGCCACAGATTGAAGTCTGGAACAAGATCGACCTGCTGAGCGCGGATGAGCGGGATGCGGTGGTTGCCAAAGCTGAGCGCGAGGACGCGATCTTTGCTGTGTCTGCGGTGAGCGGGCAGGGTCTGGACGAGATGTTTGCCGCCATTGCGCAGGCACTGTCGGGCGAAAAGACCCGTGAAGTGCTGACCCTGACGTTTGCACAAGGCAAAGGGCGCGCTTGGCTGTTCAAAGAGGGCGTTGTCGAAAGCGAAGAGCAAACCGAGGACGGCTTTGAAATCACCGTCCTGTGGTCGCCCAAGCAACGCGCGCAGTTCGAGGGGCTATAAGCCTCTTACTGTGCGCGTGGCGTAAGGGTTGTGACACCGACTGCTGCGGCGCGGGCCAACTCTTCGTCCAAAGACATCGGGATGTATTCGCCGCGCCGCCAAAGTTGCGCCATGTCATCGTAGAAGCGTGACAGGAAGTGGCCGGATTGGCCTGTTGAAATTATGAAGACAGAGCTATCGGGGTCTGCAAAATCATAGACACCGCGGTAGCCTGCCGCGTGTACGTTCAAGAACGGATTGTCACCGGTGCCAGACGTTTTGCCGCGCTGGAGTGTATTATCACCACCGGATGTGGACTGACGGATGTTCACAAAGAAGCGCAGAACCGGCACTTTTCCAAGGACTTGATGGTCGTGGGTGGCTTGGTGCACATCCCCCCAGCGCAAGGCTTCAAGTTGCTGTCCGTAGCGTTCTTCAATCGCGATTAGGGCGTCGTCCAGCGCTAAGCGGGCCATGTCAGCACAGGTTTCTTTGGGCGCGCTTTGGCGCACGTCACACCACGCCGCCGCACTGCCGACATTGCGGAAGACACGTTCGATGAAGAGCGGTTCCACGTGGGTGAACTCGTCGGCCAGCGGGCCGAGATCGTCGCGGATCAATCGCTCTTGCAAGGCGCGGGTCCAAGCTGCGTAGATCAGCGGCTCCGGCATATGCTCGTTCATTTCACCGTTCCATTCGGACAGCAGGGCGAGCGCGCGTTGGCGTTGACGCTCGCGGGAGCCTTCGGGGGCCGCTTCGCCGGTGAACCAGAGGTCGGCGCCAATCAGCGGGAGCAGCGCGCGGGCGGAGAAGCTAACGGTATCGAGTTGGGCTTCGATGAAGCTGTCGCGGGTGTGCACGCGGCGCGATTGCATCAGGCGGGTCCAGCGTTGGATGCGTTGGCTATCACCCCAGACGTGAGAGATATGGGCCGGGAAAGGCCGCTCGACCACCTTGTTGTTGGTGTTGCCGACAATACCGCCAATGGGCTCGATAAACGAGGGGTTGGCGGAGGCATCAAAGGTACCTTGCCAGCGGTTCTCTGCGCGCCATCCGAAGGCTGGCAAGCGGCCTTGGCTTTGATGCTTGGCGCCGCGCTTTGGCAATGCTCCGATCAGCTTCATGCCGATGTTTTCGCGATCGGCCAAGGTTAGCGTTAAACCCGGTGCGATGTGGCCTTCGGTCGCTGTCATTCCGTCTTCAATGGATTTGGCAAACATGAGCGCCATAAGCGCACTCGTGGATGTGTCGCGTGGGCTGAGCGCGGTCCATTGAAGGGCCGCCACATGGCCGGGCGGGGTGATTGTGCCTAAGTTGAAATGGGAGCCGGGCAGGACGGGGCCGTTTTCAGTCCAACGCAGGGTGAGCGTGACCGGTTCAGCGTCCTTGATGGTGATGATGGATTTGCGCGTGACAAAAGGTTTGTAGCCATGGGGCGTGCGGTAGAACTCTGAATTGGATGGGTCCAATTCCTCAATCATCACATCTTGATCATCGACATAGGCGGCAGTCACGCCCCAACCGAGGTCGTTGCTGCGCCCAGCAAGCACAACAGGTATGCCGGGGATAGTTGCGCCGATCACGCCACCGCCGGAAAGTTCCAAGCGGGCGAGATACCATATGGCAGGTGCGGAGAGGCCAAGGTGTGGGTCGTTAGCCAAGAGAGTGCCGCCAGACGCGCTGCGGTTTGGCGCAGCAGCCCAGGCGTTGGAGGCACCGGAGAGGCTTGGCAAAGAGAACGGAGAGAGCGGGTGCTCGGGCAGAGGCGCGCTTTTGGCGAAGGTTGGTGTGTTGGGCACCAGACTGGCATATTCCGGCAGGGCGGCTACGCCGGTGCCGGGAGCGTCAGGCAGGATGTCGATGAGGCGGCTCTGATCCGGTAAGGCCAACGAGGTGCGGGCGCGCAGGACTTCAAACTGCATATGACCGGTGAGCTGTAGCGCCATGAGTTTTTGCAGCGCAATGGAGTCAGCGGGCTGCCAAGGGGAGAAACTCTGTTTGAACAAGAACAATTCCGGCGCACCGCGTCCCAAGGCTTCGGTGTTCACCTCGTTGATGCGCGCGTTGACGCCGCGCGCGTATGCTTCCAGTGCTGCGAGGGTTTCGTCGTCTTGCACCATAACAGATTGCCGCGCGGCGCCAGCCAGATCGAAACGGCGCATGAGCTTGTCGATGTCCAGCGTGCGTGGGCCGAAGACCTCCGAAAGGCGGCCTTGTACGGTGCGGCGCATGGTCAGCATTTGCCACAGGCGATCTTGTGCGTGAGCATAGCCGAGACCAAAGAAGACATCCTCGTCAGTCTGGCCAAAGATGTGAGGGACATTTGCGTTGTCACGTACAATCTCAACAGGCTGCGAAATGCCTGCGACGGAGAGCGATTTATCGTAGGTTGGCAGGCTGCGTGAGGCGAGAAAGTAGACCAGCATGACGCCAAGAACACATAGAATCACCAGGCCGCTCGCGATCCGCAAAAGCCATTGAAAGAATGTGGTCATGGAGCTGCCTTTGTTTGTTCTTGCTTTCTGCTTGCGCAGGCGAGACAAGTATTACGACAATAGACAGTTGGGGAAAAGACGATGGCAAAAGTTACCTTTTTGGGTCTGGGTGTTATGGGCTATCCGATGGCTGGCCACCTGGTAAAAGCCGGTCACGAAGTGACTGTTTTCAATCGCACAACGGCCAAGGCGGAAGCCTGGGCGGAGGAACACGGTGGGGCTTTTGGCGTGACGCCAAAAGAGGCCGTGCACGGCGCGGATTTTGTGATGTGCTGTGTCGGCAATGACGTTGATCTGCGCCAGGTCTGTATTGGCGAGAATGGCGCGTTTGAAGGGATGGCAGCAGACACAATTTTTGTCGATCACACCACGGTGTCGGCCAAGGTGACTGCAGAGTTGTACGCTGCGGGTAAAGCGCAGGGCATCGCCTTTGTTGATGCGCCAGTATCTGGCGGTCAAGCCGGGGCAGAGAATGGCGTGCTTTCGATCATGTGTGGGGGCGATGAAGCCAGCTATGCGGCTGCGGAGCCTGTGATGCAGGCATATGGCCGCTCTATCAAACGCTTGGGCGAAAGCGGTGCCGGGCAGTTGACCAAGATGGTCAACCAGATTTGTATCGCTGGTTTGGTGCAAGGTTTGTCGGAGGGCCTGCACTTTGCTGAGAAAGCTGGGCTGGACGGGCGTGCAGTCGTTGAGGTGATTGCCGGTGGCGCCGCTGGCAGTTGGCAGATGCAAAACCGTTATGAGACCATGATCGACGATGAGTTCGAGCATGGCTTTGCTGTGGACTGGATGCGCAAGGATCTTAGGATTTGCCTGTCGACGGCGGATGAAGTGGGCGCAAGTCTGCCGGTCACTGCGCTGGTCGATCAGTTTTACAAAGACGTGCAGAAACTGGGCGGCGGGCGTTGGGATACCTCGAGCCTGATCAAACGCCTTCGGGCAATGGGCTAAGCACGCCTGTTTGGCGCAGAAGCGCCAGCGTCTGAAGCCAATACGGCGCCCCGTCAGGGGCGCTGTCTCTGAACAGGGCATGCACAGGAGCGTTGTGTCCGCGCCTTTCGCAGAGTTGCACCTCTACTGGCGCGTGAACTTCGTCTATGTAAGATCTTATCAAGGAACAGTTTTCTGTGGGAACTATGCGATCTTCAACACTGTGAAGCATAAGGCAAGGTGGCGCATCGTGTTGCAGCGTCCAGGGATGCTGTAGAGCAGCGCCAAGGGTGACGACACAGGCCGGCTTTTCATAGTTTGGTAGCAGTGGGTCCGGGAAAGCCAGAGACAAGCCAATCATACCCCCTGCGGAAATACCGATGAAGCCAAAATGGGACTGGCTGAAATCGCAAGGCCCATTTCCGTTGCGCAGGAATGTAATTGCTTCACCCACGTCTTGGCGTGCCGCTTCAAAGCGCGGCCCCATATGATTGTGGGCCAGCTTTACCCCCAAGGAAATTGCCTTTTTGCGGTTGGCGTAGATGTGGCGGCGCTGTTGAACTGGCAAGGCGCGGTCTTCTGTCCTCAGCCGATAGCTGACTGACGCAACGGCGGCGCCCAAGGCGGTCAACCGTTTGGCAAGTTTTTCTGCCGGTGCCGCTGTGCGGTCGCCTTTCACAAAGCCGCCCCCATGTGCGAACAGGACCAGGCCCTTTGGGGACTTATCTTCCGGTAAATACAGATCGAGCGCGAGGGGTGTGCCCGCGCGCTCAACGTAGTCGATACCGAGAATAGCGTGCATTTTCGGTCCTGAAATCAGGTTACGGAATAATGCGCGAGTATTTGATGCCTTCGAGCGTGGCGCCGATTTTCAAACCGGCTTGTCCGAAGATGACTGCAATGACTGGAGCCAGCAGGTTTGTGGTTTCTGCCGACAAGTTGGCACCTTCGTTTGCCACCACGTACTGAACGCCGGCACCAGCGGCCCACCCATTCGAACGGCGGAATTCGGTTAGGGCGCCTTCGGTCATGAAAAACAGCACGTGTGCGTGTTGTTGCGCGCCAATTTGCAGGCCAACGCTGCCTTTTGTGGCGGAGTAATAATCAACCGTAACGTCGTTGACGCGCAAGGCGCCACGACCGTAGCCGCCACCAAACCCAAGTCCTGCTTCCGTGATCAATGGCATCACCAGAACACCGGTCGATTTTGCCTTGAGGTCCAGTGTGTTAGGGTAATTCGTATACAGATGATCCAGTGTTGCGTCGACGCGTGCGTCAATTTCATTCGCCCCATTGGAGCCTACGCCGTTGCCGCATGCTGCTGTGACTCCAGCTGCGGCCAGGCCGGTCAGCGCGAAGCCACGTCGTGTCAGGTTGCTCATGATGCTATTGCCCGTTTTTTGTGTTTCTGCTCATACCGCCGGTTTTTTGATCCGGGTTGATTTGGATTATAGACGCTGCGGCAGTTGATGTCACGAAATCTGCGGTACATCGCCAAGTTGGGGGGCGTTATTGCCTATTTCTCTGCCAGCTTGCGGGCGACTTCGGGGGCGAAATACGTGAGGATTCCATCACAGCCCGCGCGCTTGAAGGCCATGAGGCTTTCCATCATCGCCTTCTCGCCGTCGATCCATCCATTTTGGGCTGCGCCTGCAATCATCGCGTATTCGCCGGAGACTTGGTAGGCGAACGTCGGCACGCCAAACGCGTCTTTTACATTTCGACAGATGTCCAAATACGGCATGCCGGGTTTGACCATAACCATGTCTGCGCCTTCAGACAGATCACGGGCCACCAAGCGCAGGGCCTCGTCCGCGTTGGCTGGGTCCATTTGATAGGTGGTTTTCTCGCCCTTGAGTGCGCCGGAGGCGCCTACGGCATCGCGGAAAGGTCCGTAAAACGCGCTTGCGTATTTTGCGGCGTAGCTCATCAGCATCACGTTCTGATGGCCGTTTGTCTCAAGCGCGGAGCGTATGGCACCAATGCGGTTGTCCATCATGTCGGACGGCCCAAGGATATCGGCGCCGGCTTTGGCTTGCGACAAAGCCTGCTTGACCAAAGCCTCCACGGTGGCGTCATTTACAATTTCGCCGTCCACGACATACCCGTCGTGGCCGTGGATGTTGTAGGGGTCGAGCGCGACATCCGTCATCACAGCGATTTCTGGCACAGCTTGCTTGATCGCGCGAGTGGCTCGGTTGGACAGGTTATCGGGATTCCAAGCCTCTGCGCAGTCTTCGGTTTTCAACGCTGGATCGGTGTAGGGAAACAGGCAGATCACAGGAATACCAAGATCCGCTGCTTCCTTAGCTGCTTCTACGATTTTGTCCACCGAGAGACGGTAAACGCCAGGCATCGAAGGGATCGGCTCTTCGACTCCTTCGCCATCACGCACAAAGACAGGCCAGATCAAGTCATTCACGGTCAGCGTGTTCTGCCGCACAAGGCCACGCACAGCAGCAGATTGACGGGTGCGGCGAGGGCGCGCAGTTGGAAAAGGCGCTGGCGTGTGGGTCATTGTGAGCTCCATAAAAGTGCAACAGCAGAGGTGCCACGGATTTTCGCACACCTCAAGGCTAGGAATTGCCGCAGGGGCGCGGTATGTGAAGTGAAATTCTAAAGGGCAGTGAAGACTTTGGACCTGAGCCAAACCATTTTTGAACTTATCGATATGCGCAGCTTCAGTAACCTGTGGTTCTGGATTGCGCTGGCGGTTTTCTGGTCTTCGGCCAGCCATTGGGTGTTGGGGGTGCCGTGGGACTCCGTGCTGCGGGCCAAGCGCAACGGTGGACAGGCGGAAATTGACCTTCAGGACCTGGTGCGGATCAACAGCAATCGTCTTCTCCATATCATTGATGTGTCAGGGCTATTCCTGGTCGGCTTGACATTCTTCATTCTCACCGGACTTGCTGGTCTAGGGTTTGGCTACAACGTGGAGTTCGCACAGGCAGTCTTTTTGTTGCTGTTTCCCATGAGCCTTGTTGGGCTGTTGAGTGTGCGGGTTGCACGTCGCATTCAAGCAGAAGCGCAAACCGGTGCGGCACTGAGAAAGCAACTGGCGCGGCATCGGTTCTGGGTGCAGTTTATTGGTATGATTTCGATTTTTGTGACCTCGCTTTGGGGCATGTTCCAGAACTTTCAAATCTCGCCCCTTGGGTGAAGTTCGACTTCTAGCAAATTGAAAATTGGACAGTTTATCCGATGAAAGATGCGCAGCACGTCTCTGTAGGTGGGGCTCCGGAAGGCTTTGATGCTCAGTTGATCCTGAAAGAGGTTGCCAAGAGCAATGGGCCGGTGGTGCACGTGGCGCGCGATGACAAGCGTATGGCCGCCACCAAGTCGGCGCTTGAATTTTTTGCGCCGGACATGCCGGTGATTGTGTTTCCGGGGTGGGATTGCCTGCCTTATGACCGCGTGTCACCCAACGCCGATATTTCGGCCACCCGGATGGCGACCCTGGCGGGACTGGTACATGACATGCCCAGCCAGTTTGTGTTGTTGACCACGCTGAATGCGGCCACCCAACGTGTGCCGGCGCGCCAGGTTTTGAAGGAAGCGGCGTTCCGGGCGCAGGTAGATCAACGCGTTGATGAAGAAGCGTTGCGTCAGTTTTTGGTACGCATGGGGTTCACCCAAGCGCCCACGGTGATGGAGCCTGGCGACTATGCGATCCGGGGGGGCATCATTGATATTTTCCCACCTGGTGACAGTGGGCCGGTGCGGTTGGATTTCTTTGGGGACGTGCTCGATGGTGTGCGGCGGTTTGATCCGGCGACACAACGGACGACCGAAAAACTGGATATGATCGAACTGGCGCCGGTGAGTGAGGTCATTTTGGACGAGGCGGCGATTACGCGGTTTCGGCAGAATTACCGCATCGAGTTTGGCGCTGCGGGCACCGATGACCCGCTCTATGAGGCGATCAGCGCAGGGCGCAAACATCAGGGCGTGGAGCATTGGCTGCCGTTTTTCCATGAGGGTCTGGAAACGCTGTTTGACTACCTACCGGACGCTGTGATTTCCGTGGATGATCAATCGGATGCGGCGCGCATTGCGCGGTGGGACAGTGTGGCGGATCAGTACGAGACCCGCCAACACGCGATGTCACAGAAGGCGCGGCTGGACACGGTGTATAAGCCGGTGCCACCGGGGGTGTTGTATCTGGATGATGCGGCCTGGACTGAGGCCATTGGCGGTCGGCGGGTGTTGCACTTCTCTGCCTTGCCACAGGCATCTGGGCCGGGGGTGATTGATGCGGGCGGACGCATTGGTCGCAACTTCTCGCCGGAGCGTCAGCAAGAAAACCTGAGCCTATTTGGCGCTTTGGCAGACCACATTCGCAAGAAGCTGACGGATGGGCCTGTCGTTGTGGCGAGCTATTCCGAAGGTGCGCGGGAGCGTTTGAGCGGGTTGATTGAGGATGAAGGTCTGGCGGAGACCATCCACGTCAACGATGCGCGCAACCTTGGCAAGACCGGTTTGTTTTTGGCGGTCTGGGCGTTGGAGCACGGGTTTGAAACGCCTGGGATGACTGTGATTTCGGAGCAGGATGTGCTGGGGGATCGTTTGATCCGTGCACCGCGCAAGAAGAAGCGGGCAGAGAACTTCCTGACCGAGACGCAGTCGCTGAGCCCTGGTGACCTGGTGGTGCATGTGGACCACGGTGTTGGGCGATATCTGGGGCTGGAAGTGGTGACAGCGGCAGGCGCCGCGCATGAGACCATTGCGCTGGAATATGCCGAAAGTGCAAAGCTTTACCTGCCGGTGGAAAACATTGAGCTGTTGTCCAAATACGGCCATGACGAAGGTCTGTTAGACCGGCTGGGTGGCGGTGCCTGGCAGGCGAAAAAAGCCAAGCTCAAAGAGCGCATTCGCGAGATGGCGGATCGGCTTATTCGTGTGGCGGCGGAGCGGGAATTGCGCTCTGCACCAGTTCTAGAAGCGCAGCACCATGCTTGGGAAGAGTTTTCGGCGCGGTTCCCGTATCAGGAGACCGAGGATCAGCTGCGTGCGATTGAAGATGTCATTGGAGATCTGGCGTCCGGGCGTCCGATGGACCGGTTGGTCTGTGGCGATGTTGGCTTTGGCAAAACCGAAGTGGCGATGCGCGCGGCCTTTGTGGCGGCGATGTCCGGTCAGCAGGTGGCGGTGATTGCGCCCACCACCTTGTTGGCGCGGCAGCACGCCAAGGGGTTTGCAGAACGGTTCCGTGGTTTTCCTTTGGAAATCAGGACTTTGTCACGATTTGTTACAGCAAAATACGCGGAGAAAACCCGCGATGGCATGGCGCGCGGCACCGTCGATATTGTGGTGGGCACACATGCGTTGCTGGCCAAGAACATCCGGTTCAAGAACCTCGGCCTGTTGATCATTGATGAAGAGCAGCATTTTGGCGTGGCGCATAAAGAGCGGCTTAAGCAGATGCGCAGTGATGTGCATGTGCTGACGCTGACCGCGACGCCAATCCCTCGGACCTTGCAATTGAGCCTGTCCGGCGTGCGGGACTTGTCGATCATTGGCACGCCGCCGGTGGACCGTCTGGCGATCCGCACCTATGTGAGCGCCTTTGATGCGGTCACTGTCCGTGAGGCGCTGTTGCGGGAGCACTATCGCGGGGGGCAGAGTTTCTACGTGGTGCCACGCATTAGCGATCTGCCTGAAATCGAAGAGTTTTTGCGCGATCACGTGCCGGAGGTGAGCTTTATCACAGCCAATGGCCAGATGGCAGCGGGCGAGCTCGATGATCGTATGAATGCGTTCTATGACGGCAAATATGATGTGCTGTTGGCGACCACGATTGTGGAGAGCGGGCTGGATATTCCAACGGCCAACACGATGATTGTGCATCGCGCGGATATGTTTGGTCTGGCGCAACTGTATCAAATTCGCGGTCGGGTTGGGCGTTCCAAGACCCGTGCGTATGCGTATTTGACCACCAAACCGCGAACAAAACTGACGCCTGCGGCAGAAAAACGACTTCGTGTTCTAGGCTCACTGGATACACTGGGAGCCGGATTTACATTGGCATCTCAAGACCTTGATATCCGTGGGGCTGGGAACTTGCTGGGCGAAGAACAGTCCGGGCAAATGCGCGATGTGGGCTATGAATTGTACCAGTCGATGCTGGAAGAGGCGATTGCCAAGATCAAGGCGGGTGAGCTGGAAGGTCTGTCAGATGGCGATGATCAATGGGCACCGCAGATAAACTTAGGTGTGCCAGTGCTGATCCCGGACAGCTACGTGCCGGATCTGGATGTGCGTCTGGGTCTCTATCGTCGTCTGAGTGGTTTGCAGGGTAAGGTCGAGTTGGAAGGCTTTGCCGCCGAGTTGATCGACCGGTTTGGGAAATTGCCCAAAGAAGTCAATACCTTGCTGTTGATCGTGCGCATCAAAGAGATGTGTAAGAAAGCGGGCATTGCCAAGCTGGATGGTGGCCCTAAGGGCGCGACCATTCAGTTCCACAACGACAAGTTTTCCTCGCCGCAAGGGTTGGTGGAGTTCATTCAGGACCAGAAGGGGCTCGCCAAGGTCAAAGACAACAAGATTGTTGTGCGGCGCGATTGGAAGAAGTCGTCTGACAAGATCAAAGGGGCCTTTGCGATTGCCCGGGATCTGGCGCAGAAGGTCGTGGACGAGAAGAAACGCAAGAAGGCGAAGGCCACGAAATAACGTTTCGGTATTGCGTCGGTATCACGGCTGTTTCGCGGAGGTGCGTTTTGCGCCTGAGGCTTGCGGGCGTTGCCTCCAAAGCCTCAGGACAGTGTGAGCCAAATGAAGCGGTGGATCAGTCCAAGCGCAGGCGGGCGATGGCGTAGAGCAGAAGGCAGAGGCAGAGCGCGGCGGCGGTCAGGAAAGGCGCGCGCAGCGCAAGCTCTCGGCCAAGTGAGGGTTCCAGCAGCGCAACCATGGCGCCGCCAGCCATTGCACCCAGTGGCATGCTGCCCCAGCCGAAGAAGCGATAGATGCTGTTGACGCGACCGAGAAGTTCGGTGGGAATGCGGCGTTGGCGCCAAGAGACGGTGATCACATTCCAGAGCATGGCGGCGGCCATGATTAAGAACAGCGCGAGAGCCATGGGTAAAGCAGTGGTGCTGACCCCTATGGAGCCGTAGCCGAGGCCCCAGATGGCGATCGAGGTGTAGAGGCAAGTTTGGGTGCCGAACCATTGTACCAGTTTGGGCGCGGTAAGGCTGCCGGTGATGGCACCGAGTGCAGCGATGGAGAGCAGGAAGCCGTATTGAGTGGCGGAGAGCGTCAATACGTCCTGTGCAAACAGGACCTGCACCGTCAATGTGGCGGTGGCAATGAAATTGGCGCAACCAAGTACCACGGCGACACGCAGAAGCAGGCTGTCGGAGCGCATAAAGGCGATGCCTTCTTTCAGAGCGCCGAAGAAGTTCTGCTGAACTTTGGGGCGTGGTGCGAGACTGATCATCCAGACAAGGCCCGCGGCAAGAACCAGTGCGGCGATGTCGAGGCCAAAGGGCAGGGCGACGCTGGAGGCGATCAGGAAGCCTGCGAGGGGTGGGCCGATGAACTGACCAGTGAGCTGCTCCACGCTCCACATCTGCCCGTTAGCGGTCTCTAGATCAGACGCGGTGACAATATCGGGCAGGATGGTCTGGGCGGCATTGTCTCGAAGGACCTCGGCGGCGCCCAATAGGAAGGTGAGCGCGGCCAGTAGCCAGATGGCACCTGCGCCTGGCGCGCTGAGCGCGAGCCAGAGGATGGCGCCCACGAGAGCGGCGCGTAAAAGGTCAGCACGGGTGATGAGTTTACGGCGGTCGACTTGGTCGGCAATCACGCCCGCAGGCAAGGCAAAAAATAACCAAGGCAGACGACCGGCGGCGGCAACAGCGGCAATGGCCACGGGATCGCGGGTCAGCAGCGTCGCCAGCCATGGGATGACTAGCATGACAAGGCCGTCGCCGAGGTTGGTCAAGGCTCCGGAGGCAAAGAGTAGGCGGTAGTTGCGGTTACGGAAAATCAAAGCGCTGGTCATGCGGCCACTGTTTCGCACGACCAGCCGATGTGCAAGCGATCTTAGGCGGGCACCGCTCGCGCCTCGATGCGGCGCATGTGCAGCATGAGAAAGAACCCAACCAGTGCCAAAATGCCGATGGAGAGAACCAGCGGCAATGGCGTGCCATCAAACGCCAGCCCGATAGGTGCTGCGAGGATGACACCAAAGATCGTCGCCAATGCCCCCATGACGGAGGCAGCGGTGCCCGCCATATGGCCGAGTGGCTCCATTGCGAGTGCATTCAGGTTACCGATCGTCAAGCCGATGGAGAAGAACACGGTGAATTGCCAGAAAGCGAATGCGTAGAATTGGGTTTGCAGGTCCGGAATAGCGAGGCAGAACAACATAGCCAAGGCGCAGACCGCTTTGCTTGCAACGGCGGCTGTCACCAAAAAGCGCATGCCGAGTTTCATTACCAACTTGGCATTCAGGATGCTGGCGGAACCGGAAGCGAGGGCAATGGCTGCAAACCAGAACGGGAATTCTGCCGCGCGATCATAGGTTTGGTCATAGACTAGTTGAACGGATCCGATGAGGCCAAATAGGCTGCCCATAACCAGAGATTGCACGAGAATGGACGTGCGTACGGCCGGAATACCCCACATTTCCCGCAAGCCAGCCATGAGTTTTGCAAAGCTAAAGGGGCGTCGGTTTTCAACCGATAGTGGTTCGGGCAAGCGAATGCCGAGCCAAAGGACTGACACCAGGGCAAAGAGCATGAAGGCGACAAAAATGCCGCGCCAGGACGATATGTCGATGATCAATTGCCCCATCAACGGCGCCGCGGCTGGGACAAGAATAAACACGAGCATCACAAAGGACATGATGCGGGCCATGTCGCGGCCGGAGAACAGGTCGCGGACAATTGCGAGAGTCACAATACGTGGACCGGCAGCGCCCATACCCTGGAACAGGCGTGCGGCGAGCAGCCATTCCAACGTTTGGCTTTTGTAGCCGATGAAAGCGCAGAGAGTGTAAAGCGCGGCACCTGAAATCAGAACGGGCTTGCGCCCAAATCTGTCGGACAACGGTCCAGTAAAAAATGTGCCGATGCCCATGCCAAGCACAAAGGACATCACGATCAGTGTCTCTGTGTTCTGGCGTCCTGGGCTGAGTTCTTCTGCAATGGTTGGCAGCGCGGGAAGCATTGCGTCAATGGAGAACGCGATGGTGGCAAACATCATTGCGCATAGGGCGATGAATTCTGCCCGCGTCATCGGCAATGTGTCTTTGGTCATGGCGTGCTCCAACTGGTAACGGTCGTTCAGCGGTGTTGACAGAACGTGACGACATTGTCGCGCATGCTCTGGCCCACATCTGACGGATGATCGTGCTTGAGTTGTCAGGCCTAGCAAAAACGGCAGACTGACGTGGACAGCGTAGCGCGGGCTGTCATGGTTCACAAGTGAAGAATGAACGATTGTTCAGGTGTTATTCTGCCGCGCTCTCGGCTTCGGCTTGCGCTTTCAAATCGGCAATCACGCGGCGCCACAGCTCGGGCGGTTGTGCGCCTGGAACGGCGTGCCGGTTTGCCACGATAAAAGTTGGCACCGAGTTGACGCCCATTTCGCGGCTGTGGGCGTCACGTTTGCGGATGTCCTCGATGTCGGCATCCGACTCCAACAGTTTGCGCACCACGGCAGCGTCCATGCCTGCGCTGTCGGCGATGTCCGCCAAAACATCGGTGTCACCAATATCGCGGCCTTCCTTGAAATAGGCCGCAAACAGCGCATCCACCACGGCGTTTTGCTTTTGCTCGATGCCGGCCCAATGAATCAGGCGGTGGGCGTTGATGGTGTTTGGCGTGCGTTTGATGGCCGCGAAGTCGATCTCAAGGCCTTCTTCCGTCGCGTGTTGCTCAATCTCGGAATAAACGCGCACGGCGTTTTCCTTGCCGCCGAACTTGGTTTCCAGATATTCGCGGCGGTCCATGCCTTCCGCAGGCATGTCCGGATTAAGTTGGAACGGATGCCATTCGATCACAAAAGGATGATCTGGCTCGGCCTCCAAGGCTTTCATCAAGCGGGACTTGCCGATGAAGCACCACGGGCAGATCGGGTCAGAAATGATGTCGAGTTTGATCATGTGGATGCCTTGTAAGTCTCGCGCAGGGCGCGGCGGTTGAGTTTGCCGTTGGCGTTGGTGGGCAACGCGGGCAGGCGTTTGAAGAGCCGGGGCTGCTTGTAACGCGCGAGTTGGGTCTGCGCAAAGGCTTTCAGTTCGTCTTCCACGAGATCGTGATCGGCGGTGTAAAATGCGGCAATGATGCGGGTGTCGGGTTTGACTTCAATGTCTGTCACAGCGATGCCGGTGATGTCCGGGTGTGGTAATAAGGCGGCCTCAACTTCCAAAGGGGACACGCGAAAGCCGCCAGCGTTCATCATGTCATCCGCGCGGCCCATGTAGGTGATGTGGCCGTCAGCGTCCATTTGGCCCAGATCACCGGTGAGGAACCATTCGCCTTGATAGCGCGCGGCGGTCTCTTCGGGAGCGTCGAGATAGCCAAGCATCAGGCCGGGGTCGGATTTGTGTACGGCGATGGTGCCGGGTGTGCCAATCGGAACGGGGCCGGTGTCTCCAACAATGGCAATGTGGCGGCCGGTTTGGGGGCGCCCTAGGGTGTCTTGAGGCGCGGGATGGCTGGGACATCCAGAAATGAACGTGGAACACTCAGACATGCCAAAGGCTTCATAAAGTTTCGTGCCGGTGGCGGCGTTCCATTGGGTGCGCAGGGGCTCGGAAAGTTTTTCACCAGCACATAGGCCGTGGCGCAGGTTTGGGAGCGCCGGGTCTGCGCTGGTTGATAGGATTTTGCGATAGACTCCCGGCGCGGCGGCAAACAGGGTTGCGCGGTTCTGGCGCAGCAGTGCGGGCAGGTCTTGCGGCGCGGTGTTCGGGGCGGGGATTAGTGCGGTTGCACCGATGGTCCAAGGGTCCATCAGGCCGGTGCCCAATGTGAAGGTCCAGTTGAAGGCGCCGGCGTGTAGGAGACGGTCGGTCTCACGAAGATCATACCAGCCGTCACACATCATCTGACGCGCCCAGATGGCGCGGTGGGCATGCACGACGGCGCGCGGATTGCCTGAGGTGCCGGAGGTGTAGATGATGTAAGCAGGGCGATTGGGATCGCCCATGTCAAAGGCGGCTTCCGGGAGTTGGTGAAACGTAAGGAGATCTATTGTTGTCAGTATTTTGCAGCCGAATCTTGAAGTGCTGGAAACCTCCGGGTCGTGCAAAATGGCGGCGGGTTCCAATGTCTTGGCCATTTTGGTGACTTCGGTCGCGGTGAGCTGTGACGACGTCGGCACAGGTATCAATCCAACAGCGATGCACGCGAGGTAGGCGATTGGAAATTCGACCGTATTTCCAAGACGCATCAGTACGCGATCCCCTGGAGCGAGGCCTGATTGCAGCAGGCCGGTGCCCGTTCCGAGAATGGCCGACTTCAAATCAGCGTATGTCCAGCTTTGAGGCGCCTCAAGAGACAATACCCGCAGCGCTTCTTTATCCGCCAGACGGTCAGCATGGCGCAGCACGTGTGCCGCCATATTGAAAGGGGACGGGCAGGGTGGCGGCGGGCCTTGGTGGAAAACAGACAGCATAGCGTTTGCCTAAGCGGCTTATGCAATGGCTTCAAGAGTTCGGAGGCGGTTGCCAGCAGCGTCATATGCGGGATAAAAGCGCGCATGACCTCAAAAAGCCCAAAATCATTGATCAAGATCGCGCGTGAAAACGGCGCACAGGATCATGTCGAGCCGCTGGATCTTGGCGAACGTGTGCGGCAGTTGCGCAAGGCGCGTAATTGGACGCTGGAGCAAGCGGCAGGTCAGGCTGGTTTGGCGCGGTCCACCTTGTCCAAGATCGAGAATGGGCAGATGTCGCCGACCTATGATGCAGTGAAAAAACTTGCGGTGGGCTTGGAGATTTCGGTGCCGCAGCTGTTTACAGCGCCGCAGAAAGATCAGGTCAACGGGCGTATGTCGGTGGTGAAATCCGGCGACGGCACGCGGCAGGTGACGACCACCTATGAGCATGAACTGCTGGCCGAGGGGCTGCGCAAAAAAGCGATGTTGCCGTATCGCGCGCGGGTGCGGGCGCGGTCGATGGATGAGTTTGACGGCTGGGTGCGGCACGATGGGGAAGAGTTCCTCTATGTGCTGACCGGCGTGATCACGCTTTACACCGAGTTTTACGAGCCGGTGGAAATGCGTCGTGGGGACAGCGCGTATTACGATGGGTCGATGGGGCACAACGTGGTCTCGGTCAGCGAAGATGATGCCACGATTTTGTGGGTGACGTCGCTGGTTTAGGCCTCCCGGACGCGATGGTCCTGGCCTAGGTTCCTATGCATTGCGGGAACAAATTTGCAGTTAGCGAAAATTGTAACGTTTGATTGCACGTATTTTTAACGACGATTGGGGCATTCCGTAAGGGCACTAAAATTTGGAGCCAGAATGGAACCTCAAGAGAGAATCGGGCTTGCGAGCCTGACGAAGATGGCGTTTGACGGCGTCGATCTGCAGCCATTGCGCAACGAACTGTTGAGCAAAGTGTTCACCGGGAAAGATGCGGATGGCATCTTTATGGATCTGTCAGTGATTGACCAATTGCAGGGAAACCGCGCGGCGGGGCTGGCCTGGCAGGATGAAGCGCTCAAACGTCAGCGCATCTTCAGCACCAAGAAAACCGATGGCGCGCGCACCAAATTGCTGGTTTTTGCAGAGCCAAGCCATATCGGTGGCAATACACCAATCGAGTTTCTCCTGCAGGATGCGGATGTTGAGATTCTCACCTATTATCTGAATGTTGACAGCAACGAGCAGATTGATCTGCCTGCCCATGATGTTGCGTTCTGCGCGGCCCCTGCGGACAGCGACAAGGCACAGGCGTTTCAGGAAAAAGTGCGGGCGTTGACCGCTGCCGCCGGGACCAAGGTGGTGAACTTACCAGATGGTCAAGTGGATCTGGAGCGAGATTCCCTGGAGGCGATGTTTGCTGGCAAAGCCGGATTGACCTTGCCAAAAACGCAACGGTTTGACCGTTGGGAGCTGGAAGGTGCAGCCGCAGAGGACACTCTGGCGGCGCTGGGTGACTATCCCTATGTAGTGCGGCCTGTCGGCAGTCATGCAGGTGAAGGCCTCGTTTTGATCGAAAGCCGGGATGCGCTGAGCGATTATCTGTTTGAACGCAATGAAACGGCATTCTTCGTCTCCGAGTTCATTCGCTACGCAACGCCGGAAGACGGGTTTTATCGCAAGTACCGCGTGATCTTTGTGGATGGTCAGCCTTTCCCATGCCACATGGCCATCGCGGATCAGTGGGACCTTTGGTATCTGAATGCGCGCATGGAAGAATTTGCAGAAAAGCGCGCCGAAGAAGCGGCTTGGATGGACAGTTTTGAGCGCCGGTTTGCCACGCGACACGAGGATGGGTTTGGCGCGCTGACCGATGCGATTGATCTGGATTACTTTGGTGTGGATTGTGCCGAGGACCCCGAAGGCAATCTGGTTGTGTTTGAGGCGGACAATGCGCTGATTGTTCATGATATGGACGACGAAGACGTTTTTCCGTACAAAAGCAAACACATGAAGCGCATATTTGAAGCGTTTGAAGCGCTGTTAGAGAAGAACCAGCGGGCGGGGACCTCTGAGGAAGCAACGGAGCCGACGCCGACGCGGCGGTTGTCCTAGGCACTTTGAGAGGCGCTCCAAATTGGGGCGCCTTTTTTACTTTAGAGCTTTCAAAGCCGTGGCCATGTCGCCGTAGCCCGTGAAGCGGCGTTCAAAAGCCAATCCGAGCCGATCTGCGCAGTCTTTGGCCTTTTCGGTCAAGGCTGGGTCATCTGTTTGGGCTTGGTAGACCAGTTTCTCGTAGTTGCCGAAGTACATGTCGCGCAGTTCTGGGTGGCGGTCGAGACCCATGGGTTTGATGATGAAGGCATCAAATTGGCGGACCAAGAAGTCCGTCAGGTAGAAGGCGGTAAACTCGTCCTCGGCGATTTGGGCAAAGCGCTCGTTGCCTTCAAAGAAGCTGTAGCAATGAGGACCTGCGATCATTTTGACGCCTAACTCGTCGCAAGTCTGTTGTAGCTGCCCGCCGGTGCCGCAATCTGCGTAGACGACAAAGATGTCGTCGTAGCTGTCACGGTGTTTGGCAACGGCGTCGCGCACGGCGGGGGCGATTTTCTCTGGATGGATGTGGAAGATGGCGGGCAGGCAGGTGAGATCCATATGGGACCAGTTGTTGTTTTTGATCAGGTCAAGGATTTCTCGGGCAAGTGCGCCACATGCCAGCAACAGGATGCGGCCTGTCGAGCCGGTGGGGGCAAGGCCGGATTGCGCCAGCGTGCTGTCGTCTGGAAGCTTCGTCATGGCTTGGTCAGTTTGATGGCAAAACGTCCCGGGAGCAGCCCTGCGGGGCCGTAGCTGTCGAGGATGTCAACGCGCCAGCCGATGGCCTCCAGGGCTTGCTTGGTGCTGGTGGGGTGGCGGCGGGATTGCTGGTGGATGACCGTGTCAAAGCGGTCGCCAACCTGAGTTTCGATGCGGCGGGTGAGGAGGTCACGCTCAACAGTGACCTCGATGCGCATTTGCCAGTCGGTGCCGGTGTTGCGCGGCGCTTTGGGCAGGCATCTAGGACCGATGAGGTCGGCAAATAGCAGGCCGCCGGTGGGCAATGCGTCGAAGGCTGCGCGGGCCACAGGCAGGAGCGTGTCGCGTTTGGTGGTGGCGTCGATATAGCTCAGGACTTCGCCCAGACAGGTGATCGCGGTGGTTCCTTTGGGGATGCGGATGTCCGCGGCGTTGCCTTGTTTCACCAGAAGGCCGCGGGCTTGAGCGATTTCGACAAAGGCGGGCGAGAGATCAACACCTTCCCCCATCACGCCGCGGTCTTCGGCCACGGAGAGCCAGGTGCCGTCGCCACAGCCGATATCAAACAGATGGGCGTTGGCGGGGCCGTGCAGGATTTGCGCGGCGAGCCAGTCGTGTGCCTCGTCAAAGGTGTCGTTATAGCCTTCAGCGTGGATGCGGGCGAGATCGGGGGAATAAAGTCCAGACATGTCGGTACCTTGAACAAAAACGGCCCGCCTGTGAAGGGCGGGCCGGATCAAATCGCTCGGGGAGTGAGCAAAGGGATGTGGCCTGATTAGGCGCTCATCTGGTTGTGTTTGCGGGCGACCCACTCTTTGGCGGTTTCCACAGCCACGGCAGCGTCACGGCAATAGGCGTCGGCGCCAATGGCTTTGCCAAACTCTTCGTTGAGAGGCGCGCCGCCAACGAGCACGATGTAGTCATCGCGCTTGCCTTGTTCGACCATCGTGTCGATCACAACTTTCATGTAGGGCATGGTGGTGGTGAGCAGCGCGGACATGCCAAGAATGTCTGGTTTGTGCTCTTCCAGCGCTTCCATGTAGCTCTCGACAGCGTTGTTGATGCCGAGGTCCACCACTTCAAAGCCAGCGCCTTCCATCATCATGGACACGAGGTTTTTGCCAATGTCGTGAATGTCACCTTTCACGGTACCAATAACCATGGAGCCCATGCGTGGCGCGCCGGTTTCAGCCAGAAGCGGCTTCAGGATGGCCATGCCACCTTTCATTGCACCCGCAGCCAGAAGCACTTCCGGCACAAACAGAATGCCGTCGCGGAAGTCGGCACCCACGATGGTCATGCCGCCCACAAGCGCTTCTGTCAGGATGCGGTAAGGTTCCCAGCCGCGTTCCAGCAGGATGTTCACACCTTCTTCGATTTCCTCCTTGAGGCCATCATAGAGGTCGTCAAACATCTGTTGGACAAGTTCCTCGTCGTCGAGTTCGGACAGGATGATGTCGTCTTCTTCTTCTGACATGCGCGTATTCCCATACCCTTGCGGGGGCCCGAAACGGGCACCGGTTGCTATTCGTTATATCCCAGCTTTCAATGTTTTTCAGCGGGCAAACTGTCTGAATAGCGACATAGCCAAAGCCGAGTGCGACGTGTAGGGGCAAAAATCATATGAGCGATGAAAGTTTTTCATCCAGATCATGGGGTTTGTTGCATTTGTTCTCTTTTTGTTCCAATTTGTGTGCATGATTGAAACCAACCAGCACAAAATCGATGAGGCGCGACGGAAAGCGCGTGGGGCGCAGAGCAATGCGTCTGGCCGGTATGAACCCGTGCGGGAAGAAGTGCAGGACGGATGGGACATCGACGAAGAGCGGGCTGCGTTTGTCACAGAGGTGAGCGAGGAACGGCCGCGGTCCGTGATCACGCGAAATTCCTCGCCGGACATTCCTTTTGACCGATCGCTGAATCCTTTCCGTGGCTGTGAGCATGGATGCACCTATTGTTTTGCGCGGCCGACACACGCCTATCTGGGGTTGTCACCCGGATTGGATTTTGAAAGCAAATTGGTGGCACGGCCGAAGGCGGCGGAGGTGCTGGAGAAGGAACTGCGGCGCAAATCTTACCAACCGGGGATGTTGGCGATTGGCACCAATACCGATCCCTATCAGCCGATTGAGAGGCGCTATCGGGTGATGCGGTCTGTGTTGGAGGTATTGCAGCGCTACAATCATCCTGTCGCGATCACCACCAAAGGCACGCTGGTGGAGCGCGACATTGATATTTTGAGCGACATGGCGGCCAAAGGGTTGGCGCAGGTCGGGGTTTCTTTGACGACGATGGATCAGGAATTGTCCCGCGCGATGGAGCCGCGTTGTCCATTGCCCAAACGGCGATTGGCGATCATTCGGAGGCTGACAGAGGCTGGCATTCCGGTGCGGGCGATGTTGGCTCCAGTGGTGCCGGGTTTGACAGATCATGAGGTTGAAACACTGATGGAGGCGGCTGCGGACGCGGGAGCGTCGGGGATGGCTTGGATCATGTTGCGTTTGCCAATGGAGGTGGCGCCGTTGTTTGAAGAATGGCTGCGAGCGACCTATCCCGGGCGTGCGGCAAAAGTTCTGGCGCGGATGCGGGAGATGCATGGAGGGGAGCTGTATCATTCGGAGTTCAACAAGCGCATGCGGGGCGAGGGGATCTACGCCGAGATGATCGCCCAGCGGGTGGAGAAAGCCCGTGTGAGGTTTGGCTTGGACAAAGAGATGCCCAAGTTGCGTTGTGATCTGTTTGAGGTGCCGTTCGAACGTGATGGACAGCTGTCGCTTTTCTGAAACTGTTTCAGGTTTTGAGGAAGTCAACGCATTGGAAAGTTTCTGGGTCCGATGGTGCGGATCTGACGTTTTTCCATTGGAGACAGACTATGAAGCACTTGATTGCAGCCGCTGGCCTGACCTTGGCTAGTATTTCCGGAGAGGCCACCGCCGAGCGCCTTGTCGTGGGCGTGGAAAATATCGAATACCTGCCGCACTATAACTGGGACGGCGAGACTTACTCCGGGTTTGGCGCAGATCTTTTGACAGCTTTTGCAGAGGATCAGGGATATGAACTGGAGTTTAAGGCGCTGCCGATCACGCGGCTGATGCAGGCTGTTGTGACGGGAGATGTGGATCTGAAGTATCCGGACAATGCCTATTGGTCTTCGGAACTCAAGGACGGGCAGGGCTTGGTCTATTCTGAGGTTGTGGTGGAAGCCATCGACGGTGTGATGGTGTTGCCGGACAATCTGGGTCGTTCAACTGATAACGTGGAGCAGCTTGGCACGGTTTTAGGGTTTACACCGTATTCTTGGCTGGACCTGATTAACAGCGGTGATGTGAATTTAAGGGAGAACTCGAGTTTCATTGGTATGGTGCGTCAGACGCTGGTTGGGCGAATTGACGGGGCTTATGCCAACCAAGATGTGATCAAACGGGTTTTACGTGAGTTAGGCAAAGACGAAGATGCGTTGGTTTTTGACGAGGGCTTGCCGCATTCCGTGTCGAATTATCACGTGTCCTCTCGCAGCCGTGCCGATGTCGTGGAGGCCTTTAATACCTGGTTGGCCGAAAATGGCGAGACGGTAGCGTCGCTGCGCGCAAAATACGCCTTCTGAGCGGTATTGGCTGACACAACGATGCCATGGGCGGTGTGTCGCCCATGGCGCAAGTCTGATGTGCAGGTGCTGTGACTTGGCTGGTGTTACGTGTTAAGTCGATGTCACCACTCACAGAAGACAGACGACCAACATGAAAAGACTCATTCTGGCTGCCATTTTGGCGGCCACGCCCGTTTGGGCGGATGTGAAAGTGCGCGACGCGGACACCATTGTGGTGGATGGCACGCCGGTGCGCTTTCAAGGGGTTGATGCGCCGGAGCTGAAAACACGCGCGGGCAAGGATGCCAAGCGCTGGACGGTGAATTACCTACGCGGCAAGAAGGTCACCTGTGACCTGACTGGAGAGCGGTCGTATGATCGCTACATCGGTGTGTGTTACGCCAATGGGCAGGACATTGGCGCGGCAGTGATTGCGGCGGGGCATGCGCTGGATTGCGCACGCTATTCCGGTGGGCGTTATCGCCATTTGGAAAAGGCTTCGGCGAAAAGCCGGATCAAACGGGCTGGATATTGCAGTTAAGAAAAAGGCGCCGGAGTTCGGCGCCTTTGTTGATGGTCCAGACTTAGCCGCGACGGCGGCGGCCGCGGCGTTCGCGGGCCGGGGCAGCACCGTCATCACCGGTGCCGTCTGTCGCGGAAGAGAAGCCGCCAAGCGCTTCGGCAATGGCTTCAAGCGAAGGGCGTTCACCGCGCGGACGGGTTTCCAGCGCTTCGCGCATGGCTTTGAGGTGGTTGGGCATGGTGCCGCAGCAACCGCCAATGATGGTTGCGCCACAGTCGCGTGCCATAACGGCATAATCGGCCATCAGCTCTGGCGTGCCATCGTAGTGGATGTGGCCATCGTGGTATTTCGGAATTCCGGCGTTGCCTTTGGCCACAATTGGGGTTTCGGTACCTTGCGCGGAGAAGCCGAGCACGGTGCGCAGCAAATCCGGCGCGCCGGTGCCGCAGTTGGCACCAAAGCCCAGCGGTTTGTTTGGCAGGCTGTTGACCAGTTGCACCATGTCTGCAGAGGTCACACCCATCATGGTGCGGCCTGCAGTGTCAAAGCTCATGGTGCCGACCCATGGCATATCTGCGAGGGCAAAGGCCTCGGCGGCGGCTTTGTACTCTTCAGGTGCGGAGATGGTTTCGAGCCAGAGAACGTCGGCGCCGCCTTCTTTCAGACCCTCGGCCTGTTCGTGGAACATTTCGACAGCTGCAGCGTGGCTAAGTGTGCCAACGGGCTCCATGATGTCGCCTGTTGGACCCACGGAGCCTGCAACAACGACCGGACGACCTGCAGCGTCGGCCACATCGCGGCCGATTTCAGCGGCGAGGCGGTTGAGTTCACGCACCCGGTTTTGGGCATCGTGCAGCTTCAGGCGCGACGCGTTGCCACCAAAGGAGTTGGTCAGAAAGATGTCTGAGCCGTTGTCGACCGCAAGGCTGTAGAGTTTTTTGATGTTCTGCGGTTCATCCGCGTTCCACAGTTCCGGCGCGTCGCCGGAGCTCAGTCCCATGTTGAACAGGTTTGTGCCGGTGGCGCCGTCGGCCATGAGCCAGTCACGGGTTTCCAAAAGCTTGGAGAGGGCGTTGGTCATCAGGAACTCCTTTGGGCACGGCGTGCCGGGTGTCAGTTGCGCAGCGATGTGCCACGGGCGGGGCCGGTGCACAACTCAATTTGATGCAAGACCATTATGAGGCGGAGGATAGGTGACTTTCCGCCTGCGCCGGCTGCGCGCAGGCGATGGGTGTGGCAGGCGCGCTGCGCAGGTTCACGGCGCGCGTGAGGTCCAGCGCGGCAAGGCTGAGTTGCGCCGGGCCGGGGGCCGCCATGAAAAGCGGCTCCCAGCGGGGGGCAAAGCAGGCTTTGAACTGTCGAAGACCTGCGCCACCTGCGTGTTTGAAGTGGTAGCCACGGATCTTGCGCTCCAGCGCGGTTTTGCCTTCGGGCAGGGCTGGCGCAGCGGCCAGTGACAGGCGCGGTACGTTAGCCTCCGCCGCTGCCTCAATGGCCCTTTGCACGAGCAGGTGCATGGTACCATCGGGCGCTTCGGGCAGGACGCGCATCAGATCGAGGCACCATTCATGGGTGGTGGCGTGGAAGCTGACGAAGCCGACGAGCTTATTGCCTTGATAGGCGAGGAAGACGGTTTGGCAGCCGACATAGAAGTCGTCAAAGCGGCCCATGGTCAGACCTTTGGGAATGCCGTGTTTGGCTTCCCAGGCGGCAGAGACTTGCGCCATGTCGCCAAGCGGCAGCATGTGCGCCTCGGGGTGGCTTACGTCTAAGTCGGCTTTTTCGGCTTGGCGGAGCTTACGGCGCAGCTGGCGATAAGTCGATCCGGCTGTGGAATGCTGGCTTGGTGTGAGGACTGCTTCGTCGGAGATATGCACCACAGCCCAGCCTGCTCTGCGGGTTTTCACGGCTTGGCGAGCGGAGATTTTGTATTTACAGGCAATCCGGTTTTGCGCACGGGCGGCGTTTTTGAGCGGGCGCGCCATTGAGTGTGCATCACCCTCGATAGGGTCAAACAGGGCCACGAGGGTCTGGCCGATGCGCACGGCGCCGTAGCTGCCTGCGTCACAAGACAGGAGCGCGCCGCCGTTTTGGCGGATCACGCCCAGTTCGGCGCGGCTGACCGTGGAGAGGGGTGCGTTGTCATAGGCCTCGTAGGCGCGGTGCTGGCGCGGGGTGCGGGCTGCACGTGGCTTGGCGAGATGGCGCAGGAACACCAGACCAGCCAAGAGTGCGGGCAAAGCGTAGTAGATGGCGCGGAACGCCAGAACACCTGCGAGCAGGGAGGCTTCCGGTTGATGCGGCAGCATTGCAAGAAGGGTCAGCTCAAACGGGCCGACACCGCCGGGGGTGCCGGAGAAAATGGCGGCGCCAAGTGCGATCAAGAAGACTGGGAGCAGGACAGCAAAGCTGAGAGGCAGGTCCGGTGGCAGCAGGACGTAGAGCGCCAGTGCGGCGAAGATGGTGTCGATCAGGCAGAGGGACAGCAGAGCCGCCATTGCGGGCAGGGTTGGCAGGCTGAGGCGGCTTCCCTGCCGGGGCAGGACGGGAAAGACAAAAGCCAGCACGACTACAAGGAAAGCGACGGCCAGAATGACCGGCGGCAAGAAAGACGGCACGTGTGGGGTGGGCAGGATCAGCGCGGCTATGGCGATGGTCACAGCCATTGCGGCCAAGAAGGTAACGGTGACAAAAGCAGTGATGCGCGCAGCGTCTTTGAGCGAGAGATCGGGCATCATGCGCCAGCGCACGAAGGTGCCAACCACCGCGCCGGCGCCCAAGGTCTGGCCCAGGCCAATGGCGGTGGCCCCAACAGTCATGGCCTCAGACGTGCTGCGATGCATCTGAAAATGGCGTTGGGCAATGACATCATAGCGCGAGACCGCCATAAAACTGATGGCGGAAAACGTGAGGGCCAGCCCCCATTGCCAAGGCGTGGCGGAGAGGACGGACGCCCAAAGAGCGCCGTAGTCCACATCGTCCACTTGTTCGGAAAGCAGCCAGAGGCACACGGCGCCAAAGGCAAAAGGCCAAATCCGTCGCAGAAAGGTCTGCGCAGTCTTCATCATCGGTGTCTTCAAGGTTCCCGCCCCAAAAAATTACCAGTCCCACGTGGCCCAAATCGCTATCGGATGCATGGTTTAGGCTGCCTTAACAAAGACAATTGGAGCTAAAAAAGACGCGCGGGCAGGAGCCCGCGCGGTACGTGGTAATGCCTCGGCGAAGGTTTAGACTTCGGTGGCCATTTCTTCTTTGGCTGCAGCAAGAGCTTCGCGGCGTTTTGCGCGGATGGTTTTTTCATCTGCCTTGTCGCCCAAGTCGCCCACAACCTTGCGGATTACATCATCGTGACCGGCTTCTTCGAAATCGGCGGCGATCACAGTTTTGGCGTAGGCCTCAGCGTCTGCGCCGGATTTGCCAAGCAGCTCAGCGGCCCAAAGACCCAGCTTTTTGTTGGCGCGGGCTTCGGCCTTGAATTTCATCTCTTCGTCATGAGCGAATTTGGCCTCAAAGGCGGCTTCGCGATCGTCAAACGTGCTCATTATTGAACTCCTCCACAATTCTTGGATGTCTTAATACCCATATGACCTTTCAACGCGAATGCTGCAAGTGCAAGCGCCATGCTTGCGACAATGCTATCCATCCATTAAGAGGGCGAACAAATTCGGGACTCATCCCGGAAGAGAAGGAATGTAGCCATGGCCCGCGGCAAAAAAATCTATGAAGGCAAAGCCAAGATTCTGTTTGAGGGCCCTGAGCCGGGCACCATCGTGCAATATTTCAAAGACGACGCCACCGCATTTAATGCGGAAAAGAAAGACGTCATCGATGGCAAAGGTGTGTTGAACAACCGCTTGAGTGAATATTTCATGACTGGTCTTGGCCAGATTGGCGTGCCGACCCATTTCCTGAAACGTATGAACATGCGCGAGCAGCTTGTTCGCAACTGTGAAATCATTCCGTTGGAAGTGATCGTGCGCAACTACGCCGCCGGGTCCATGAGCAAACGCTTGGGCATTGAAGAGGGCACTCAGCTGCCGCGTCCGATTGTAGAGTACTGCTACAAAGACGATAGCCTGGGTGATCCACTGGTGTCGGAAGAGCACATTGCCGCCTTTGGCTGGGCCAGTCAGCAGGATATGGATGACATTCTTGGTTTGGCGCTGCGCGTGAATGACTGGCTGAGTGGTGTGATGTTTGGTGTGGGTATTCGCCTGATCGATTTTAAAATCGAGATTGGCCGTGTGTATGAGGGCGACTTCCAGCGTCTGGTTGTGGCTGACGAGATCAGCCCGGACAGCTGCCGTTTGTGGGACATCGAAAGCGGGCAGAAGCTCGACAAGGATGTGTTCCGCCGCGACCTTGGCAACCTGACAGATGCCTATGCCGAAGTGGCGCGCCGTCTGGGTGTGCTGCCCAAAGGCACCGGCCCCAAGCCGACGCTTGTAAACTGATCCTGACCTAAGGCTCCTGCGCCCGGTTGCGGGCGCCGGGGAAAGAAGAATTTTGGCAAGAAAAGCGGGACAGTCCCGCCACATGCCCAATTGGAGAGAGACCAAATGAAAGCCCGCGTATATGTCATGCTGAAGAACGGCGTTCTGGACCCACAAGGTGAGGCTGTGCGTCACGCCCTTGGCAGCCTTGGCTTTGATGGTGTGGAAGGTGTGCGTCAGGGTAAGGTGATCGAGCTGGATTTGGCAGAGGGCACCACCGAGGCGACCGTGACTGAGATGTGCGAAAAGCTGCTCGCCAACACCGTGATCGAAAGCTACCGGGTGGAGATGGGCTGATGAAAGCAGCGGTCATTGTTTTCCCGGGCTCCAACTGTGACCGCGATCTTGCGGTTGCATTTGAGCAGGCCGGTGCGGATGTCACCATGGTTTGGCACAAGGATACGGCGCTGCCGGAGGGCGTCGACATCGTAGGCGTGCCGGGCGGATTCAGCTTTGGTGATTACCTGCGCTGTGGGGCGATTGCGGCAAACTCTCCAATTTGTCAGTCGCTTATCAAGCATGCTGAACGTGGTGGTTATGCGCTGGGAGTCTGCAACGGCTTTCAGATCCTGACCGAAACCGGTTTGCTGCCGGGCGCGCTGCGCCGCAATGCTGGGCTGAAGTACATCTGCCGCACGGTGGGTCTTGAAGTTGCCAGTGCGGACACCGCGTTTACCTCCGGTTACAGCAAAGGTGACGTAGTGAACGTGCCAATCGCGCACCATGACGGCAACTATTTTGTCACGGACGAGAAGCTGGCTCAACTGCGTGATGAAGACCGGATTGCGTTCACCTATACCGACAACCCAAACGGATCGGTTGCCGATATCGCCGGTGTGGTGAGCAAGAATCGTCGTGTGCTGGGCATGATGCCTCACCCGGAGCGGGCGGCGGATACCGGCCATGGTGGCACCGACGGGGTGGCAATGTTCCGCGCGTTGATGGATCAGTTCGCCACTGCGTGACTTGAGGGTGTCGGCGCGTCGGCGTAATATTCTCGCATGACGCAAAACGCCACCGACACAACTGAAAAACTGCGCCCGGCGACAACAAGCTGGCGGGCGCGTGTGACCTTGGCGTTGTTGGTCGTGGTCGCGGGGGTGACGATCTGGGTCACCAACAGCTTTCTGACAGATCGGTTTACAGCCAATACGCGCAATCGGGCAGAGCTCCGTTTGGCGCTCTATTCCGGCAACCTACTGAGTGAGTTGCGGCGAAGTGCCATTGTGCCGCAACTGTTGGCCAAAGACCCCGCATTGATTGGGGCGTTGAATTCTCAGGATTTCTCCAGCTCGACCGCGCGGTTGATCAGCTTTGTGGATGAGATCGGTGCGGCGTCTTTGTTGATGCTGGATGAGACCGGACGCACGGTGGCGGCGACTGACCGCACGCGACTTGGTACAATGTATCGGGAACAAGAGTTTTTTATCAACGCGTTACGGTCCAATGTTACGCTGTTTACGACGGCGCAAGATGAGACTGGCGCCTATCGGTTCATTTACTCTCGGCGATTGGAAAGCGGTGGGGCCACGCTTGGCGTGATTGCGGTTGAGGTGGACCTGCACAAGTTTGAGCGCGCCTGGGCTGGGATTTCGGATGCGGTTTTGGTGACAAACAGTGAGGGCACCATCATCCTCAGCAGCGAGCCGCGGTGGCGCGGGTTGACGGAAGAAGAGGCGCTCTCCCGACAGCCAGCATTGGGGGCCATCGAGCGCGCGATCAAAGTGACGGCGGACTGGGCGCAAGACCCTGCGGATGCGTATTTGCGCGGCGAAGCCGTGATGCGCATGGGCGCGCGTATCCCGTTCCGGGGCTGGCAGATGACCAGTTTCACCAGCTACGCGGGTGTGCGGGAAAAGGTGAATGCGGTTCTGGCGTTGGAAATTATGGGATTTGCGATCCTGTTGGCGTTGGGATTTTACGTGCTGGGGCGCAAAAGCGCGCTGCGCATGGCGTTGTTTCAGCGCGAGAGTGTTGAGTTGCGCGGGTTGAACCAGCGGCTTCAGCGTGAAATTGCCGAGCGCGAGCGGATGCAGCAGAGCCTAGAAGTGGCGGAGCAAAGCCTGGCGCAGAGCTCCAAACTGGCGGCGCTTGGGGAGATGTCGGCGGCGGTGAGCCATGAGTTGAACCAGCCATTGGCGGCAATGAAGACATATCTGGCCGGGGCACAGCTTTTGGTGAAACGCAATCGGCCGGATGAGGCTTTGACCTCGTTTCAGCGGATTGATGACCTGATCGAGCGTATGGGCGCGATCACCAAGCAGCTCAAATCTTACGCCCGAAAAGGTGGAGATGAGTTCCATGTGGTCGATATGGGAGAGGCGGTGGCCTCTGCTCTGTCGATGATGGAGCCACAATTGCGCCAGCGACAGGTGCGCATAAGCAAGATTGTGCCGACGGATCCGGTGCGTGTGATGGGCGATCGGGTGCGGATTGAACAGGTGATGATCAACCTGTTGCGCAATGCGCTGGATGCGACGGAGTCTGTGGCCGATCCGGAGATCGAAATCCTTTTGGCAGCAGGGGAAACCGCCACTTTGACAGTGCGCGACAACGGGCCTGGTATTGAGGATTTGAACAACCTTTTTGAGCCGTTTTTCACCACCAAACAGCCCGGTGAGGGCGTTGGATTGGGGTTGGCGATCAGCTCTGGCATCGTCAGCGACCTTGGCGGACGGCTGACAGCGCGGAATGGAGACGGGCAGGGGGCTGTATTTGAAGTTCAACTGCCTATCTTGAACGAAGATATTGAAGCAGCGGAGTAAATTCGTGGCACAAAGCATGAAGATCGCGATCGTCGATGACGAGCAGGACATGCGGCAGTCGATCAGCCAGTGGCTGGCACTGTCGGGCTATGACACAGAAACATTTCCCAGCGCCGAGGATGCGCTGAAGGCGCTTGGCGCGGAGTATCCGGGGATCGTGATTTCCGACATCAAGATGCCGGGCATGGACGGGATGCAGTTTCTGAAGAAGCTGATGGGCGCGGACAGTTCATTGCCCGTGATCATGATCACGGGGCACGGTGACGTGCCGATGGCCGTGGAGGCGATGCGCGTGGGCGCGTTTGATTTCCTTGAGAAGCCGTTTAACCCGGATCGTATGACGCAACTGGCGAAGAAGGCCACCAATGCGCGACGCTTGACGTTGGATGCGCGAGCGCTGCGGCGTGAGCTGTCTGATGGCGATCAGATTATGAATAAGCTGATTGGGGCGAGCCCGGTGATGGCGCGTCTCAAGGAAGACATTCTCGACCTGGGACAAGCTGACGGGCATGTGCTTATCGATGGTGAAACCGGTACGGGCAAGACCTTGGTGGCGCATGCACTGCATGCGGTTGGCAGCCGGGCGGGCAAGAAGTTTGTGTTGGTGAGCTGCGGTGCTTTTGAAGAAGAGGCGCTTGCCAAACGCCTGTTCGGACCGATGAACCCGGAAGACAGTCAGTTGCCAGCGGTGGAAGAAGCGCGTGGCGGGACGTTGGTGCTTGAAGACATCGAAAGCCTCAGCGACGCGCTGCAGGCAAAGCTGCTCAATGTGATCAATGAGCAGGGTACGCCAGCGGAAACGCGGATTGTGGCAATTTCCAACATGCAGGAGCAGGACCGCACCTGTGAGGACGCGCTGCGTTCCGATCTGTTTTATCGCTTGGCCGCGCTGCGGATCACTGTGCCGCCTTTGCGGCAGCGTGGCGAAGACATTCTGAGCCTGTTTACGCGTCTTTCAGAGCAATTTAGCGAGGAATATGGTTGTGATGCGCCTAAGGTGAGCGCGCAGGAAGCGGCGCAGTTGCTCCAGGCCCCGTGGCCTGGAAACGTGCGCCAGTTGATCAATTTGGCGGAACGGGCTGTGCTTCAGAGCCGTCGTGGTGAAGGCACCATAGCCTCGTTGTTGATGAGCGATCACGAAGAGATGCAGCCGGTTGTGACCACAGAAGGTAAGCCGCTCAAAGAGTACGTGGAAGCTTTTGAGCGTATGCTGATCGACAACACAATGCGCCGCCATCGCGGGTCCATTGCTGGTGTGATGGAAGAGCTTTGCTTGCCACGCCGGACGCTGAACGAGAAGATGGCAAAATACGGACTTCAGCGGGCCGATTACCTCTGATTTCACGCCGATAGATTAAGTGAACGCCGCAGGCCCGAGAACGGCTTGCGGCGTTTTCTGTTTGGTGAAAGGGTGCGCACCGTTGGCGCTAATGGTGTGTGTGGAGGTAGTTGGTCATGACGATGTTGAATTCCCCAGCGGCTTATTTGTTTGATATGGATGGATTGCTTCTTGATACAGAGCGGATGTTTCTGTCGGCCTTTGTGACGTTGACGGATGACCTCAAGATAGCACGCGAAAAGGCGGAAGCATTTTTTGGCACATTGGTGGGCACGTCGAGCCAGCACACGAAGGCGCAACTGCACAGGTTTCTACCCAAGAGCACCGATGTGGCGGCGTTTGATCTGCTGTGGCGTGCGCTTCATAAGGAGAATGTCTCCAAAGGTGTACCGGTAAAGCCCTATGCTCTGGACGTGTTGCAGACCATCCGTGCAAAAGGAGTGCCAATGGCGGTTGTGACCTCAACCCATGGACCGGCGGCGCAGCATCACTTGGAGACCGCGGGGCTCCTGCCGTTCTTTGACACGGTCTGTACCGGCAATGAGGTGTCAGCCAACAAGCCGGACCCAGAGCCATATCTGGAAGGCGCACGCCGTTTAGGTGTGGACCCGGCGCATTGTGTGGCTTTCGAAGACAGCGATTTGGGGACCACAGCAGCGGTACGTGCCGGGTGTTTTACGGTTCAAATTCCAGACCTTCGTCCGCCGCACACGCCCTTGCCGGATTTGGGGCAGATGATTGCCCAAGATTTGGGCCATGCTGCTGTCCAGATTGGGCTTTTTGACAAGGCGTTAACCTAAGCCAGCTATCCGTCAGACGATTCCCCATTGTGTTTTCCACAGGAGTGGTTTTATGTGGGGGAACGGTCTGCGCAGGCTTTGCGCGCCGTAATGAGTTTCGCTGAGTGTTGCGTATCAGGTGGCCCAACAGGACCCCGAGGGGCAGAGGGCCGGGCACAATACTCAGACCGATTGGGTTCATGAAAATGAACCAGTAGAGACGCCCGCACCGCCACGGCGGAGGGCATGTAACAGGCGCAGGCTCGGACACACCGATCGCCGCGTCGGAGAAGAAACGCGATGAAGCGCGCGAGTAATTTGAGAGACCGAGCAGGGACCGTACGCGGCCCCATCGGCGGCGCGCATCCCCTCGCTCAGACAAGACACCCCCGATCAGTTCACCGACCCGATCCCCCGGGAGGGGCGCGGCGCTTGCGCGGGTGCAAACGGATAACATGGCTAAGAAAATGCTCATCGATGCCACCCACGCGGAAGAAACCCGCGTTGTGGTGGTGGACGGAAACAAGGTTGAGGAGTTTGACTTTGAATCCGAAAACAAGCGCCAGCTTGCTGGCAATATCTATCTAGCAAAAGTTACACGGGTTGAACCGTCGCTGCAGGCGGCCTTTGTGGACTATGGTGGAAACCGCCATGGGTTCTTGGCGTTTTCGGAAATCCACCCGGATTACTACCAGATCCCCGTAGCGGATCGTGAAGCGCTTATGGAAGAAGAGCGCGCCTATGCAGAGTCTCTCAAAGCGCGCGACGAGGAAGAAGAAAAGCCGAAGTCGCGGTCGCGTCGGTCTCGCTCTCGAAAGAAGAGGTCTGACGATCAGGTGGCCGCCGAGGCGACTGAGGGGGAAGCGGTAGAGGCTACTTCTGAGGCGCCCGTCGCGGAAATCTCCGGGATGGAGACCATCGATCTGGTGGAAGACGCTGGCGGGGACGAGGACGAAGGTCTGTCACCGATGGAACTGGTGGAAGAAACACCGGTTGAAGAACCTGCCGAAGAAGAAGCCCATGAAGCCACTGCCGAGGCGGACGTTGAGGCTGACGCGTCTGAAGTTGAGTCGACAGAGGCGGAAGTGGTCGCCGAGGAAGTGGCCGTTGAAGAGGTAGCTGCTGCGGAAAGCGATGCCGATGAGGCTGCTGAGGTAGAGGAAGCGGCGGACGAAGAAGTGGGTGCGGAAGTTGCGGCTGAGGAAACTTCTGAGGACGGTGAGGACAAAGACGAAGGTCCAAAAACCATCGCAGCAAACACCGAAGGCGAGGACGCCGTGGTCAGCAAAGACCCGGAGACTGGCGAAGAAACTCTAACCGAGGCCAGCGCGGCATTGGATGGTGAAGGCGCGGCGGAAGCTGACGCCGCGGTTGAAGAGACCGAAGCGGCCGAGGAGGAAAGCGCAGAAGGCGCAAAAGCCGACGTGGAGCCTGCAGAGGAAAGTGCCGCAGAAGAAGCGGCAGATGCAGAGTCGGAGACCGCTGAAGCTGAGGACGTTGACGCTGCCGCTGAAGAGCCAGAGGCCGTAGACGCAGAAGAAACAGATGGTACGGAAGCCGACGCCGAAAGCCCTGTTGAGGCGGATGACACTGCTGCTGAAGAGGCTGCAGAAGGTGATGCGGACGCGGCTGATGGTGCCGAAGATGATGCGGACTCCGAGGCTTCTTCGGATGACGAGGACACTGGTAAGAAATCCGGCCGTCGCCGCTCCCGTCGTCGCGGTAAGCGGTCTGAAGCGTCTGAGAAAGACGAGAGCATTGAATCAGTAGCAGATGAAGACGATAGCGAGGACATTCGTCCGCCGCGCAAGCCGCGTCCACGTCGCTACAAGATTCAAGAAGTGATCAAAGTGCGCCAGATCATGCTGGTGCAAGTGGTGAAAGAAGAGCGCGGCAACAAAGGCGCAGCGCTGACCACCTATCTGTCGCTGGCTGGTCGTTATTGTGTGTTGATGCCAAACACCGCGCGTGGTGGCGGCATTTCCCGTAAGATCACCAATGCGGCGGACCGGAAGAAGCTCAAAGAAATCTCCAACGAGATTGATGTGCCGCAGGGCGCGGGGTTGATTGTGCGTACGGCTGGGGCCAAACGCACCAAATCCGAGATCAAGCGCGACTATGAGTATTTGCAGCGTCTGTGGGAGCAGATCCGCGAGCTGACACTCAAGTCAACTGCGCCGGCCAAGATTTATGAAGAAGGCGATCTGATCAAACGCTCGATCCGCGACCTGTATTCGCGTGAGATTGACGAGGTTCTGGTAGAAGGCGAGCGCGGTTATCGCATTGCCAAGGACTTTATGAAGATGATCATGCCGTCCCACGCCAAAAACGTGAAACGGTATCAGGACAGCTTGCCGTTGTTGGCGCGTTATCAGGTGGAAAGCTACCTGTCAGGCATGTTCAACCCGACGGTACAGCTGAAGTCCGGTGGATATATTGTGATCGGTGTGACCGAAGCACTGGTGGCGATCGATGTGAACTCCGGTCGGGCGACCAAAGAAGGCTCGATTGAAGAGACCGCTCTGAAGACCAACTTGGAAGCTGCGGAAGAAGTGGCACGCCAGCTGCGTCTGCGTGACCTAGCCGGGCTGATCGTGATCGACTTCATCGACATGGACGAGCGCAAGAACAACACTGCCGTTGAAAAACGCATGAAGGACAAGCTGAAGACCGATCGCGCCCGCATTCAGGTGGGACGGATTTCAGGCTTTGGTTTGATGGAAATGAGCCGTCAGCGCCTGCGTCCGGGCATGATCGAAGCAACGACACAGCCATGTCCACATTGTCACGGCACTGGTTTGATCCGCTCTGATGACAACCTGGCGCTGTCTATCCTGCGTCAGATCGAAGAGGAGGGCACGCGTGGCCGGTCCCGTGAGGTTCTGGTGAAGGCGCCGGTCGCCATCGTGAACTACCTGATGAACCAGAAGCGTGAGCATGTGGCGCAGATCGAAGCACGCTATGGCTTGTCTGTGCGTATCGAAGCCGATCCTCATCTTGTGTCGCCGGACTTCACAATTGAAAAGTTCAAGACGGCGACACGTGTTGTGTCTGCGCCGGAAGCACCAGTTGTGTCTGGTGACATCTCTATCATGGATGAGATTGATGATGCCGAGGTGGAAGACGCCGAGGTGATTTCTGAAGACAAGCCCGAAACCGAGGACGGTGAAGGCAAGCCAAAGAAACGCCGCCGCCGTCGTCGTCGTCGTCGGGGTAATGGTGAGAATGCTGAAGGGGAGGCGTCCAACGACACGTCTTCTGAAGAGGATACCGAGAAGTCTGAAGAATCTGAGGTCTCAGAAGTCAGCGAAGACAAGCCTGCGGAAGAGACTGCTGAAGGGGAAGAGAAGCCCAAGAAGCGCAGCCGGAGTCGTCGGAGTCGCTCTCGCGGGAAGAAGTCTGAAACCGCTTCGGACGAGGTGAGCGCGGAGGGGACCTCAGATGAGGCGCCTGCGGCGGAAGCTGCGGAGGTTGAGGCAACTGAAGCGGAACAGCCTTCGGTGGAGGTAGACGACGCAGAGGTTGCCGCGCCAGCAGTTGCAGAACCTGAAGCAGAAACCTCGGTGGAGGAAAGTGCATCGGAGCCGGAAGCTACCGAAGAGGCGACTCCAGTCGAGGAGGCACCAGTTGAAGTGCAGCCGGAACCTGTGGCGCAAGTGGCCGTTGCAGAGCCGGAGCCAACGGCGCCACCCAAACCAAAACGGCGTGGCTGGTGGTCACGCGGAAAGTGATTTTGAAGCGCCGGGGTAAGCCCCGGCGTTTTCATTTCTGCGCATAGAGTGGCTATGTTTTGTGTGAATCACGATCATTAGGTACTCGCAAAAGTTTAGTGCGTGCGCAGAATTTGGTATAATTGGTGATTTTAGTGAGATTAGGGTTGATCGGTATCACGCTGAAAAGGTAGAAAAAAATAACTTATATGCTTGAAGATATTTTAAGCTTAAAAAAAATTTCTCCAGCTTATTGACGGACGCCCCTCAGAACGCCCAAGGTTCCTCTTGAAAAAACAAAGAACCAGGGAGCGACAAAATGAAGTTGCGGAGTGCGGCGCTGGCCGCGGCAATGGCATTGGCGGGCGCAACAGCGCAGGCGGATGTTAAAGTTGGAATGATCACAACTCTGTCCGGTGGCGGTGCAGGTCTGGGCATCGACGTGCGCGATGGCTTCATGCTGGCTGTGAAGCAGGCGGGCCGGGATGATCTGGAAGTTGTGATCGAGGACGATCAGCGAAAACCGGACATTGCCGTGCAGCTGGCTGATAAAATGATCCAGTCTGAAAAAGTGGACGTGCTGACCGGCATCATCTGGTCCAACCTCGCGATGGCCGTGGTGCCAGCCGCGACCGCGCAAGGCAAATTCTACCTGTCGCCAAACGCGGGTCCGTCGCCACTCGCAGGCAAGGGGTGTCATCCAAACTACTTCAACGTGGCGTGGCAGAACGACAACCTGCACGAAGCGGCTGGCGCGTATGCCAACGACAGCGGCTTGAAAAACAGCTTTATTCTCGCGCCAAACTATCCGGCTGGCAAAGACGCGCTGACGGGTTACAAGCGTTTCTTTGAAGGTGAGTTGGCCGGTGAGCTGTACACCAAGCTGGGTCAGACCGACTATGCCGCTGAGATCGCGCAGATCCGCGCATCCGGTGCCGACAGCGTGTATTTCTTTCTGCCGGGTGGCATGGGGATTTCCTTCCTGAAGCAATATGCGGCCAGCGGCGTGGACCTGCCATTGGTGGGGCCGGCGTTCAGCTTTGATCAGGGGATCCTGCAAGCGGTTGGCGATGCGGCGATGGGTGTGAAGAACACCAGCCAGTGGAACAAGGACATCGACAACGCCACAAACGCGGCTTTTGTCGAGACCTTCCAGGCCGAGTACGGCCGTCTGCCGTCGCTCTATGCGTCTCAGGGCTTTGACACCGCCAACCTGCTGATCTCCGCGATAGGCAAGGCGGATGTGGCGGACGCGGATGCGTTCCGAGCGGCGCTGAAAGCGGCCGAGTTTGACTCCGTGCGGGGCGACTTCGCCTTTGGTGACAACCACCATCCGGTGCAGACCATCTATGTGCGCGAAGTGATCAAAGAAGGTGACGTCTACACCAACAAGATCATAGCGACGGGTTTGACCAACCACGCAGATGCCTATGCGGCTGACTGCAAAATGTAAGTGACTCCGGGGAGGCCTTTGGGCCTTCCCACCTCCATGCATCTTGGCGGGGTGGGTGCATGACGTTCAATCTTCAATATCCTGAATAAACGAGATTTTCTGCGCTGATCTTTTGGCGGAGGGGTGCCGCTTTGGCACTGAATGAGGGCAATGACAACACTACTATTCATAGAGCAGATGCTGAACGGGCTTCAGTTTGGCGTGATGCTGTTTCTCATGAGCGCGGGCCTAACATTGGTCTTTGGCGTCATGGGGCTGATCAATCTGGCGCATGGTTCGCTTTATATGATTGGTGCCTTTGCCGCCGCTGCTGTGGCGGCTGCAACCGGCTCATTTGTGCTGGCCCTGATGGCGTCTTTGGCGGCGGCGGCACTGGCTGGGGCGTTGATTGAGTTGACCATCATTCGACGCTTGTATGACCGAGACCACCTGGATCAGGTTCTGGCGACTTTTGCGTTGATCCTGATCTTCTCCGAGGGCACGCGCTGGATGTTTGGGTCATTCCCTTTGTTCTTGGACGTGCCTCCGATGTTGGCCGGGCCGGTGACCTTGCCGGGCGGGATCGAATACCCGGCTTACCGCTTGTCAATCATCGTGATTGGTCTCTTGGTGGCGGTTGGCATGTTTGCCCTAATCAACCGCACGCGTGTTGGCATCCGCATCCGGGCAGGCGAGGCAGATCGGGAGATGATTGCTGCCCTTGGCGTGGACATTGCCAAGCTTTACACCTTTGTTTTTGCGCTTGGCGCGGCGTTGGCTGGTTTTGCCGGCGCTCTGGTTGGGGCAATCCAATCAGTACAAGTGGGCATGGGGGAACCGGTGCTGATCCTGGCGTTCGTGGTGATTGTGATCGGCGGCATTGGCTCGATCAAAGGAGCGTTTGTTGGTGCCTTGTTGGTAGGGATCACCGACACAATGGGGCGGTTTTTGCTGCCGCAGATTTTTGCGCTGTTCCTAGAGCCTTCGGCGGCGGTGTCGGTGGGATCGGCGCTGGCGTCGATGCTGATTTACATCCTGATGGCGGGCGTTTTGGTGTTCCGCCCCCGCGGACTATATGGGGTGGCGTGAGATGACACGGGAAAGCTGGATTAATGTGGCCGCACTGGCGGTTTTGCTTGGGGTGCCGCTTTGGGCGTTGATGGCGGATGAGCCGTTTATCATTACACTGGCGACACGTGCCGCGATCTTTGCGCTGGCAGGCGTGGGGTTGAACCTCGCGCTCGGAACTGGTGGTTTGGTCAGCCTGGGACATGCGGCGTTCTTTGGTATTGGCGGCTATGCGATGGGCATTTTGGCAAGCCACGCGCAGTCATACGCACTGATCATGGAAGCGCCGTTTCTGATCGAAGGCACAAAATCGATGCCGGTGATCTGGTTGGTGGCGATGGTCACAAGCGCCTTGGCTGCACTGGCCATTGGGGCGTTGAGCCTGCGGACCTCGGGCGTCTATTTCATTATGATCACCTTGGCCTTTGGGCAGATGATCTACTACTTCGCGATCAGCTGGCCAGCTTATGGCGGTGAGGATGGTCTTTCGATCTATGTGCGCAATGAGTTTCCGGGGCTGAACACCCTGGTGCCGATGCAGTTCTTTTGCCTGTGTTTTGCGATCCTATGTCTGGCGCTGTTGCTGATGAATGCGATCCACAAATCTGCCTTTGGGCTGGCCCTGAGCGCCGCACGGCAGAATGAGACGCGGGTGCTGTCCGTTGGTATGAAGCCCTTTCATCTGCGACTGGTCGCCTTTGTGATCTCCGGTGCGGTGACTGGTTTGGCAGGCGCGCTGTTTGCGGACCTCAACCGCTTTGTCAGCCCGACAATGCTCAGCTGGCAAATGTCGGGGGAGATCATCATCTTCATCATCATTGGCGGTGTTGGACGGCTGTTTGGGCCGGTGATTGGCGCGATGATTTTTATCCTTCTGGAACATACGCTGGGTGGGTTGTCGGAGTTTTGGCATGTCTACCTTGGCGCGCTGCTGCTTGGCATCGTGCTTTTTGCAAAAGGCGGCGTGATTGGTGCCCTTGCAGGTCGGGAGAAAGCCCATGACTGATGTGGTGTTGAGCACAGAGCGGCTTTTCAAAAGCTTTGGCGCCTTGAAGGCCACCAACGATGTGTCGCTGGATTTGCGCAAAGGGGAAATCCACGCGCTGATTGGTCCCAATGGGGCTGGGAAGTCAACGTTGATCCAGCAAATCACTGGGCATTTGGCCTCTGACAGCGGCACTGTGCGGCTGATGGATGAGGACCTGATCGGCGCCGGACCAGCGGAGCGCGCGCGCAGAGGGCTTGGGCGGACGTTTCAGATTTCGTCGCTCGCCATGGAGCACACGGTTTTGCAAAATGCGGTGCTTGGGGCGTTGGGGCAGCGTGGCAATGTGATGTCGTTTTTCAAGCCGGTGATGAAAGATGCGCAGCTTGTGTCGGCGGCCAGGGCGGCGTTGGTGCAGGTTGGCTTGGCTGAACTTTCAGCAACGCGGACAGCGGATTTGAGCCACGGGCAACGGCGGCAACTGGAAGTGGCAGTTGCGCTGACCTTGAAGCCAAAAGCGTTTCTGATGGATGAGCCGATGGCAGGCCTCGGCCTAGAAGGCGCGCAGCAGATGATTGGGCTTTTGACCGAGTTGCGCAAAGAAGCCCCCATTCTGTTGATTGAGCACGATATGGATGCGGTTTTTGCATTGGCAGATCGGATCAGCGTGCTGGTTTATGGCGAGGTGATCGCCACAGGCACGCCAGAGGAAATCAAAGTGAATCCGGAAATCCGGCGGGCCTATCTGGGGGATGAGGTGCCAGCATGAGTTTGATCGAGCTTAATAATGTTGCGGCGTTTTATGGTCCCAGTCAGGCGCTATTCGATGTGTCGCTGAGCGTGGGCGCAGGCGAGGTGCTGGCGCTCATGGGGCGAAATGGCATGGGCAAGACCACCACCGTAAAAGTCATGTGCCGGATGCTGAAAAACTCGGGTGGCGCAGTGCAATTTGGCGGGCAGGATATTGGCGGTTTGCCGTCCTATAAGGCTGCGCGATTGGGTATTGGGCTGGTGCCCGAGGGGAGGCGGTGTTTTGCAAATCTGTCGGTGTATGAGAACCTGATTGCGGCGGCCCGCAAAGGGGCTTGGGACTTTGCGGCAGTGTGCCGTTTGTTTCCGCGCCTTGAAGAGCGGAGGGATCAGTCCGCGGCCTCGCTTTCTGGGGGGGAACAGCAGATGCTGGCGATTGGCCGGGCGCTGATGACCAACCCAAAGCTGCTCATTCTGGATGAAGCGACCGAAGGTCTGGCACCGGTGATCCGACAGGAGATTTGGGAAGCTGTTGCCAAGCTTAAGGCTGAGACAGGCATGGCGATCATCGCCATCGACAAATCGCTCAAGGAGTTGGGGCAGGTGGCTGACCGTGCGGTTATCCTTGAAAAGGGCCGCACGGTCTGGACCGGTGGTTTTGACGCTTTGGGGCCGGAAGAAACCGACCGGTATCTCGGCGTCTAAGGCTTGGTTTTTGGCAATACCGGAGCGGTGCGGTCCGTGGATAGCTCCGCGTCGGAAAACACCCAAGGGCCGCGTAGGCCGCGCACGCCTTCCGCTTCCACCACCATGCCACGCGCCGCAATTTGCGGATCGGTCAGGGCCTGCTCAATAGAGTTGATCGGTCCGGCGGGAACAGTGGCGGCTTCCAGTGCTGCCAAAAGCTCTGCCGAAGACCGTTTGCTGGTCTCTATCTCAATTTGTTCGGTGAGGGCATCGCGATTGGCAACGCGCAGTTGGTTGGTGGCGTAGTCGGCAGCCTCTCCAAGGTCACCACGCGACAACACCCCGCAAAGGCGCTGGAACTGGCCGTCATTGCCAACGGCAATGATGATGTGACCGTCGGATGTGGGGACCACTTGGTAAGGCGCAATGTTGGGATGCGCATTGCCTTTGCGGTTTGGGCTGTCGCCGGTGGCAAGATAGTTCATCGCCTGATTGGCAAGCATTGCTGTGGCGCAATCTAGAAGGGACATGTCGATGTGCTGGCCGTGCCCTATGGTGTGGCGTTGTTCGACCGCCGCCAGAATGCCGATGGTGCCATAGAGGCCGGTGACCACGTCCGTGACGGCCACGCCGACCTTTTGCGGCTGTCTTTCTGGCTCGCCAGTGATGGACATCAGGCCAGACATACCTTGCAATAGGAAGTCATAGCCTGCGCGGGAGGCATAGGGGCCAGTTTGGCCAAAGCCGGTGATCGAGCAGTAGATCAGGCGTGGGTTGATTTTGGACAGGGTGTCATAATCCAGACCGTATTTTTTCAAGCCGCCAACTTTGAAATTTTCAATCAGGATGTCAGCGTCTTTGATCAGCTCCAGCACATGAGCGCGGCCTACTTCGGTGCGGAAATCCGCGACGACAGAGGTTTTGCCGCGGTTGGCGGCGTAGAAATAGGCTGCGGTTTTATCCCCCTCGCGTTCGATGAAGGGAGGACCCCAGGTGCGGGTGTCGTCACCCTGCGGGGCTTCCACTTTGATGACCTCGGCGCCAAGATCGGCGAGCGATTGGCCGATCCACGGGCCAGCCAGAATGCGGGCGAGTTCTACTACTTTGAGACCTTTAAGTGGGGTCATGGGAAGCCTTCAGAGATAGGGCGGCGTGCAGGCGGAAATCACCTCTGCCGGTTCATTGGATATGTTGCGAAAGCGGTGGGGTTGCTGGCTGTCAAAGAGGTAGCTGTCCCCGGCGCGTAGAATTTGTGTTTGGTCGCCAACCGTTATTTCGAGCTCGCCAGACACCACGATACCGCCTTCGTTGGCTGGATGTGAGAGCATGGTTTCGCCAGTATCCGCGCCGGGCGCATAGTGTTCCTTTAGAATTTGCAAGCCATGGTCCTTGGCGTTGCCTACCTGTTTCAGCGTAAGTTTCGAAGACGTGTCGCCAAGCTGTGACGTAAGGTCGAGTAAGGCATCGCCAGAGAAGAAAACTTGGCCCGGGGATTGGTTGTCTGGCTCAAAAAATTCGGTCATGGACATGCCCATACCGCCCAATATTTTGCGCAAACTGGCGACTGAGGGGCTGGAGCGATTGGTTTCAATCATGGAAATCTGTCCATGTGGCACACCGGCGTACTGCGCCAGCTGTCGCTGACTCAGGCCCGCCGAAACGCGCAATTTTTTAAGGCGTTCGCCCACATCGAACGGATCGTCCATCGGGTCCTCCGTGTTGCAGAGGCACCTGTGCTATCATGGCGCAGGTGGTTGCAACGAAACTTTGATGAATTGGGTCTAGCAATGCTCAATATTCTGCGCAATAGAAGGTAAAAAAGTTTTCGCGACGTAGCGACGTTTCATGTCCGCAACCTTGACGTTGAGGCAGGGTCGGACATGTTGGGCGGCAACGAAATTAGATGTTTTGCGCCTCAAGATTGGGGCGGTCGGAAGGAGAGATCATGGCCAAGGATCTGGCACCACAGTCCAAACCGGAATTGGGTTCGTTCAACTGGGAAGACCCGTTTCTGATTGAAAGCCAATTGGAAGAAGATGAACGCATGGTGCGGGATGCCGCGCGGGCTTATTGCGACGAAAAGCTGGCGCCGCGTGTCATGGCAGCCTACGAAAACGAAGAGACCGATCCAGCGATCTTTGCCGAAATGGGTGAAATGGGCCTGTTGGGTACCACTATTCCAGAAGAATACGGTGGGATTGGTGCGGGTTATGTCACCTATGGTCTGGTGGCGCGTGAAGTGGAGCGCGTGGACAGTGGCTATCGTTCGATGATGTCTGTGCAGAGCTCGTTGGTGATGTACCCGATTTATGCCTATGGCTCTGAGGAACAGCGCAAGAAATACTTGCCAAAACTAGCGTCTGGCGAATGGATCGGCTGTTTTGGTTTGACTGAGCCAGATGCAGGTTCTGATCCTGCCGGTATGAAAACCACGGCCAAAAAGGTCGATGGCGGTTACGTCCTCCATGGGTCGAAGATGTGGATCTCGAACTCCCCAATTGCAGACTTGTTTGTTGTTTGGGCCAAGTCCGATGTGCACGGTGGCAAGATCCGTGGTTTCGTTTTGGAGAAAGGCACCAAAGGCCTGTCCGCGCCAAAAATCGCGCACAAAGGGTCTCTGCGGGCGTCGATCACAGGCGAGATTGTACTCGACAACGTGGAAGTGTCTGAGGCTGCTTTGTTGCCCAATGTCGAAGGCCTGAAGGGGCCGTTTGGCTGTCTGAACCGCGCGCGGTATGGCATTGCATGGGGCGCTATGGGCGCAGCCGAATACTGCTGGCATGCGGCGCGTCAGTATGGTCTGGACCGCAAACAGTTTGGCAAACCGCTGGCACAGACTCAGTTGTTCCAATTGAAGCTGGCCAATATGCAAACCGAGATTTCTTTGGGTTTGCAGGCAGCGCTACGTGTTGGACGTCTGATGGATGAGGCCAAGGCGGCGCCAGAGATGGTGTCCATCATCAAGCGCAACAATTGTGGTAAAGCACTGGATATCGCACGTCTGTCGCGTGACATGCATGGTGGCAACGGCATCAGCCTTGAGTTCGGCGTGATCCGCCACATGGTGAACCTTGAAACTGTGAACACCTACGAAGGTACGCATGACGTGCATGCGTTGATCCTTGGGCGGGCGCAGACCGGTTTGCAGGCGTTCTTCTGATTTCAGAAGCAAGAAGAACAGAGAAGTAGAAAACGCGTTGCCGGAAGGTGGCGCGTTTTTTAGTGGTTTTGGACCGCCGCAAATCTTTTTAGGGAGGAGCGCTGTTTGAGATTTGGTGTGCTGGTAACCTACTTCCCGGAGACAAATCCATTTGTCGACAAATGGAATACACAGGTGATTTTGTCTGCTATTGGCTGTTCAGCGTCGCCGAAGCTGTCACCGGGATGTCATTCGCGACGTAGACGCGGTGGTCGTTTGTGGACAAGGTGACGCGAATCTCGTGTTGACCGGGAGGTAAGTTGCCGATGGTTGTGGTCGGGCTGTAGAGACGGCCAAGCTTCAGTCCGTTGATGTAAATATGCCCGTGACCGGTGCCGGGCACATGCGGGCCATCGACTAGATCGGGTGCAAATTCAAAATCGTCTGAAACGACTGTGACTGTCCAACCCACGTCAGTGCGTGCCGTTGTAAGCGCAATCTTGGGCGCGGGTTCACCTTCACCCACCTGACAGATGTCACCTATGCCAAAAAGACCAAAAGTGGATGCTGCGCCTTCTTCTTTGGGTGTGATCAATCTGGCGCGGGTGGTTACAGGTCCTGCATTGGCGAAAGTCAGTGAAATAGGGAAGGTACGTCCGTCTTTGAGGGCGCCAGTAATGCCGGACAGTTTGATAAAAACACCGTCTGCAGCCAAGGAGGCAGCACTGTTTGCTGGTATCGCACGCACGCCGTGGGTCTCACTAAATGTGGTTGCTGTTGCATCTGGCGCATGTGCCGATAGCAGTTGATCATAGGGGCCAGAGTTTGTGATTGAGACAAAGACAGCCAGTTGATCAGCCTGCCCAATGAGAGGCGCGGCTGTTGCGTTGGACAGCAGGATCGTTGACGTTTTCGTCGGTTTTAGAAGTGTTTTCCCGCCCCAAATCGCCAGGGCGCACAGCACCAAAATGAGGAGAAAGTTTCGCGCTTTCATCTTTGCGTTCCGTCGCTATAGTCGCCGAATGACTGCGAAATTGTCCGACAGCGCCCGTGAACTCAAGTGCGGGCTCATTGCGCGCATTTTCCTTTTTGGTAGTATAACAACGATTGGCACGCCGGTCTTTGCCCACACCTCCGAGGGTGGCTTTGTGCTCCTTCTGCCGACCGATTTGTATATTGCGTCCGGCGTTCTGGCCGTCGCACTGACTGTCCTGCTATTGGTGTTCCTGTCCGACAAATGGGTGTCGAGGATCTTTCGTCCCGTCGCTCTGTGGCGGTTGCCTGTTGGGAGCCTCCCTTTAGCGACCAGTCTGATGTCTACGGCGTTTTTGCTGTGGTTGGTCTATATAGGATTGAACGGTCCGCGAGACCCTTTGGCCAATCCTTTGCCGCTTACCGTTTGGATGGTTTGGTGGGTCGGCCTGGTTTTCGTGCAAGGGTTTCTTGGAAATGTTTGGCGCTGGATTGATCCCTGGCGCGGTGCGGTCTGGGCGGTGCGCCGCGCGTTAGGGCCGCGTCCTATCGTTCGGTTCCCGACCTTTTGGGGCCACTGGCTCGGTATTCTGTCATTTGGAGGGTTTGTAGCTTTCTTGTTGGCGGACATCGCTCCATCTGATCCGGCGCGGTTGGCGCGGGTTGTTGCGTTCTATTGGGCTGTACACCTGCTGGGTATGGTGCTGTACGGTCGGCGGTGGTCTCTACGCGCGGAGGGCCTTGGTATGGTGATGCAGCTTTATGCACGCCTGTCGCCACTGGGCCAACGCGGTAAGCAGACCGCAATAGGGGTTTGGGGATGGCAACTTGCCAAGAGGCGTCCAGCGCCTTTTGGGTTGGCGGTGATGAGCCTGTTGTTGTTGGGTTCTGGCAGTTTTGACGGCGTGAATGAAACCTTCTGGTGGTTGTCTCAACTCGGGATCAATCCGTTGGAGTTTCCCGGACGGTCAGCGGTGGTGTGGCAAACCCTGACCGGATTGATTGTGGCCAACCTGTTCTTGCTGACGATCTTTGTCGCGGCGCTTTGGTTAGGCCTTAAGCTAGGCGGCGTTCGAAATATCCGGCTTGGCGAGGCGTTTTGCATTTTTGCACCTGCGGTTCTGCCGATCGCCCTAGGCTATCACTTTGCTCATTACTTCACGAGTTTTCTTGTGGAGGCACAATACGCGATGATTGCGGCGACCGATCCGTGGGCACGGGGACAAGACCTCCTTGGCCTAGGAGAGATGTACGTCACAACCGGGTTCTTTAATGTACAAGAGAGCGTCCGTGTTCTTTGGTTATGCCAGGCAGGTGGCGTGGTGATCGGTCACATCATCGCGGTGCTGCTTTCTCATGCGCTGGCGGTGCGGCATTTGGGGGAAGGGCGTGTCGCGATGGTGTCTCAAGCCCCTTTGGCGCTGTTTATGATCGGTTATACATTTTTTGGACTTTGGCTACTTGCATCACCGCGTGGCTTCTGAAACAACACGCGCCCTCTAAGCGGAACGGCGGTTCATTTGCACACCAACAGGGGCATTTGACCGGGTTAGTTCCCAAAAGACCAAGTGGACACAGAGGGCAAAATGATGACCACAACCAAGACAATAGCGGAAAAAGCTGTCTCCAAGCCGTCACGCCGTGATGCGCTTAAAACCCTGGCATTGGGCGGAGCGGCAGCAGCTTCCATGCCTCTGTGGGCAAGATATGCTGGTGCACAAACGTCTGAGCCGATCAAAGTTGGGTTCCAGGTGCACCGCACGGGCATCGGCGCCGCCTACGGTCGTTGGTATGATCGCACAACATCTGCAGCTGCGGCGTTGATCAACGAGCAGGGTGGCATCAATGGTCGTCCTTTGGAGATCATTGCTGAAGACGATGGGACCGATCCGAAGCGTGGCGCTGAAATGGTCGAGAAATTCGCGGCTAAGCACAACTGTGACATCGGTTTTGGCACTTTGTTCTCCCATGTTGTCATCGGGTCCGCACCGCGTGCTGGGGAATTGAAACTGCCGTATTTTGTTGTGTCGGAAGGTCATCATGTCGCGAGTGGCATGCTGAATCGATACACGCTTCAGCCCGGGATCACAGATGTGAAGAGCCAGGTACAGGCGATGGCGCCGTTTGTTGCCGACAACCTCGGTAAAAAAGTGACCATGGTGTTCCCTGATTTTGCATTCGGCCATGACCACCGCGACTATTTTACCGCCGCGATTGAGGCGCAGGGTGGCGAAGTGTTGGAGCACATTGCTATCCCGCCGACCGAGACGTCCTTTACCAAGTACTTCCCGAAAATCCCGCGTGAGACCGAAGTGATTTATCACGTGATGGTTGGTCCTGCGGTGTTGACCTTTGTGAAAGAGCTTGGTGAGTTTTTTGGGCCGCAACGGCCTGAGATGTTTGGGTTTATCGATAGCCTTGAGGCGGTAGATATTGGAAGCCCAGGGCTCGAATTCCTGGAAGGGACATACTTCTGGGAAGGCAATCCACGGTATGCGCAGGAAAACCAATCCGAATATGACGCTTTCTTCCGTGAGCGGGTTGGGGTGGATGCCAACGGTGCTTCTGTGAGCGATCCGCGAGATGTCTCTACCTACGCCCACATGTTTGGCTGCTGGGAAACACTGCATGTGGTGAAAGCGGGTATGGAAGCGTCGGGCTACCGCGGCACACAGGATCGCGCAGCGCTGATCGAAGCGGTCGAGGCGATGACAGACATGCCGCACTCTATTGCACATCCACAGGGCGCAAAGGTGTTCAACGGAAAAACACACCAGGTGTTTGGCAAGCAATACATCTCCAAAGTGGTCGATGGAAAACTGCTGCTGGTGCACACAACGTCGATTGAAGACACGTTCTATTCGGACGAAGTCGACTATACGACGCAGTCTCTTTGATCCGAAGCGTGAGGCGCGTCATTAGTGGCGCGCCTTGCAATAGGCAGGTGTCAGAATGGATTTTGGACCTTATTTGATGCTCGCCATCATGGAGGGGGCCCTCACCGCAGCGGTGCTCGCTCTGACTGCGTCCGGGCTCGCGTTGGTGTTTGGCGTGATGCGCGTGGTCAATGTGGCGCATGGCGAGTTCTTTATGCTGGGCGCAGTTTTGGCATGGTGGGTCTCACAGCTCGCCGGGGGCTCACCTGTGTGGGGCTTTTTGTTAGCGCTGTGTGTCGTTCCCTTGTTGGTTGGTCTTCTGGCTGCGTTCGTGGACATGACGATCCTCAAACGTATCAACTATGATCCGGAGCGCACCATCGTTGCGACCATCGGCATCCTCTATATCCTGCAGCAGGTGACATTGATGACCTATGGGCCGGAAGCCCGGCCGGTTGCGCCGCCGTTCAATGCACGCATTGCCCTGCCTTGGTTTGAGATGTCCGACGGGGCGCTGCAAGTGTATTGGCCGTGGGGGCTTTCCACCACCAGCTATAAGCTCTGTGTGATTGGGGCGGCTTGCGTTGTTTTGTTGGGCTTATGGGCCCTTATGACGAAAACAAAACTGGGGTTGCTCATGCGGGCCACCGAACAAGATCGCGAGATGGCGCTCGCCTTCGGAATTCCGGTTCAGCGTGTTTACGCAATTGCTTTTGGGCTAGGTGCCGGGCTGGCGGCATTAGCGGCCGTTTTGATCGTCCCAATCCAACAGGCTCACTATTTGATGGGAGGAGATCCGCTCCTCCTGAGCTTCATCGTCGTGATCATAGGCGGCTTGGGGAGTTTGCCAGGGGCTATATTGGCTGCCCTTCTCATTGGTCTTTCTGACGGCATCATTTCCGTATTTTTCTCACCCACGCTGGCGAAGATTTTTGCCACGCTCTTGGTAGCCTTTGTGCTGGTGTTTCGCCCCAATGGACTCTGGGGGGCGAACAATTCATGACGACGGACCTCAAAAAATCGGTGATCTTGCACGCTGGCGTTGTATTGGCGTTGTTTGTCTTGCAGTTTGTGCTGCCGGCATACCACCACGGAAATATGGCCCGTATCATGGTGCTGGCCAGCTATGCCATCGGATATAACCTGTTGTTTGGCTATACCGGATTGTTGAGCTTGGGACATGCGCTTTTCTTTGCTGCGGGTCTCTATGGCGCTGGACTGGCGATGTCGCAGTTTGGCCTGTCCGCTGGGCCAGCTTTGGTTGTCGGAGTGGTGGCGGGCGTCGTGATCGGCGCTGTTGTTGGCGGTTTGGCTCTGAGGACCGAAGGCGTTGCGTTTATGATTGTGACCTTGATGTTTGCGCAAGCGGGGTACCTCACCATTTTGTATTTTGGCGCATATACGCGGGGAGATGAGGGGTTCGTGATTGAACAGGCAGAGAGAGTGCTTTTGGGTGCCGATCTCTCTGATCCTTTGATGAGGTATTTTGCTGCCTTTTCATTGTTTTGCGCCGCGATCTTCACTTGTTTTCTTGCTGTGAAATCCCGGTTTGGCAGAGTGTTGGTCGCGATACGAGAGAACGAAGAACGCGCCTCAATGCTGGGATATGACGTGGCCAAGTACAAACTTGGGGCGGTTGTGCTGTCTGCTGGCCTCTCTGCATTGGCTGGGGCTGGCTACGCGCTTTTGTTTGGGTATGTCGGTGCCTCCTTTGCGTCGGTTCAGTATTCAATCTTTCCATTGCTGTGGGTTTTGCTTGGCGGGGCAGGCACTGTCTTAGGTCCTTTGGTCGGGACGGTTTTCATGTTTTATTTGATCGATCTGAGTTCAGGGTTGACCACCGCCTACATGTTGATCGCCGGTGTGGCTTTGGTGGTGTTGACGGTTTTTGCGCCCCACGGCGTCATGGGGGAAGTCCGACGCCGCATGTGGAGGTGGCTGCCGTGAGTTTGCTGTCTGCGCAGGGAATATCTAAGCAATATAACGGGTTGTCCGCTTTGTCTGACGTGTCGTTTGAGGTGCCGCCCGGACAGGTGCGCGCCTTGATCGGCCCAAATGGCGCGGGAAAAACAACGTTGGTCGGGGTATTGTCCGGTCGTATACCGCCGTCAAGCGGCTCTGTGCGTTTTGCCGGACAGGATGTGACCACTTGGCCTGCGCACAAGCGTATTTCGCAAGGGATGGGTTATACGTTTCAGATCACCTCGATTTTTGCAGATCTGAGCGTTCGCGAAAACGTGGGGTTGGCTGCGCGGCGGCATCAAAAAAGCGCTGCCGTGGTCGACGCGCTGGTAGAGGAAGCTCTGCTCAAGACTGATTTATGGGGTCGAGTTGACGACGTTGCTGGAACCCTCAGTTACGGACACCAACGCCTATTAGAAATTGCCATGGGATTGGCTCAGAAGCCAAAACTATTGATCCTAGATGAGCCGACGCAGGGCCTAGCGGATGGCGATGTTGAGTCGTTCAAACGACTTATCGAGAGCCTTCGCGGTGATGTCACCATTTTGCTGATCGAGCATAACATGGATGTGGTCATGCAACTCGCCGACTTCATTACCGTTTTGGAAGCCGGACGCGTTTTGTTTGAAGGCATTCCAACAGATGTGAAAGCCAACGCGCTTGTGCGCGCGGCCTATCTTGGAGGTGGCGATGCTGAAACTTGAAGCGGTCTCAGCGGGATACGGTGCCGCGCAGGTACTGCGTGATGTATCGTTTGAAGCCCATTCAGGCCAGATTTTGTGCCTTGTTGGCCGAAACGGGGCCGGAAAATCGACAACCATGAAAGCGATTATGGGGTTACTTTCTTTGATGGAAGGCCGCGTGTTGTGTGATGGCGCTGTTCTGTCTGACCTACCGCCATATAAAGTTCCAGCGCTTGGTGTTGGATATGTGCCTCAGGGACGACGGCTTTTTGGGACCCTTACGGTTGCAGAAAACCTTGCAGTTGGATGCTTGACGTTTGGTAAGCGGAGTGCGGCACTAGACGAGGTTTTGGAAATTTTCCCGAGACTTAAGGAAAGACTGGCGCAACGCGCGAATACTCTAAGCGGGGGAGAACAACAAATGCTAGCTATGGGGCGTGCGATGTGTTTGAGGCCAAAGGTTTTGCTTTTGGATGAGCCCGCCGAAGGTCTGCAACCCTCAATGGTCACCGCCATACGAAGTGCCGCAGACCATATGCGACAGAAGGGCGCTGCAGTGGTGTTGGTTGAGCAGCGTCTGGATGCAATTACTGCATTGGCGGACCAAGTTGTTATGCTGGAAAACGGACAGCTACGCGGCACGCTCACCCGGTCTCAATTGACGACGGAAGACAGGGGGCTATTGGAAGCGCACCTCGGGGTCTAGGTAAAGCTGTGAGTGCGTGCGGCCGTAAAGCTCGGTCAGGTCAGCTTCTTAAGCAGCAGAAGAAAGATTGTTTGCTCCGCTTCGTTTAAAGGGGCAAGCGTGTCCTTCGTAATCTGATGCGCGGTAGGGGCCAGGGTTTCAAACAAATCCCACCCGGCAGCGGAAGGCTTCAGCAGCAGGCGCCTTTGGTCTTTCTGGTCTGGAGAGCTGACGACAAGATCTTTGGCGCGGAGGCGATCAACAACACCCTTGATCGTGGCTCCGTCCATGGCGGTCGCTCGCCCCAGAGCATTTTGTGACACAGCACCTAATTCACAAAGTTTGGCGAGTGCGGCAAATTGGGTTGGTGTCAGGTCCGTTATCCCTTCGGCAAAAATTGCTAGGTGTTTTTGATTGGCACGCCTCATGAGGTGGCCGACCTGGTCCTCTAAGGAGTAGCTATCGGCAGCGTCGGCAAGTGTTGAGGGCGGAGTATCGGAGGACATCACAGCGGGCCTTTTGTGGGCGAACAGCTTGGTCTATTGTCAGAGCTGGAAGAGCCGTCGCTTTATCTATTTGTGTACGCACGAAAAATTCACGCTTTGCCCTGACGTTTAGAGAGGCCACCATGGGGATATATCATCGACCAGGCAAGGTGAAAGATGCGCTAGAGGTATTGGCAGCATCAAATGCGCGTCCTGTCGCTGGGTGCACGGACGTGTTTGCTGCGACGGAAAACCAAGAGCTTTCGGGGGACATAGTTGATGTCACCCGTCTCCAAGAGCTCAAAGGGGTTCGCGAAGATTCAGATGGCTGGCGGATTGGCGCAGCAACAACATGGCGTGAGATCAGCCAGTTAGAGATGCCCCGCGCGTTTGAGATGCTGGTGCAAGCCGGCAGAGAGATCGGGGGTGTCCAGGTTCAGAATTCAGGCACTATTGGCGGAAATATCTGTAACGCGTCACCGGCGGCAGACGGTGTTCCGCCTTTGTTAGCGCTGGACGCCTCTGTGGAGCTTATGTCTGTGCGCGGCACCCGATATGTTAAGCTGAACGACTTTCTGACGGGGGCAGGCCGAAGTGTGTGCCAAACAGACGAGTTGGTAAGCGCGATACTGATTCCAAAAAACAGTGGGACCGGACACAGTCGCTTTCTGAAATTGGGTGCACGCAAACATTTGGTGATTTCAATTGCCATGGTGGCAGTCCGGTTAGAAGTTGAGAATTCGGTCATAAAGTCGGCCGCCATTGCTGTGGGTGCGTGCGGACCGGTGGCGAAGCGCGCGTTTGATTTGGAAGCTGCTCTAATCGGTGGGGGGATTGGAGAGGCTGAGGGTTTGGTCTCTCAGGACAAACTGGCCTCAATTATCTCACCCATTTCTGACATCCGCGGGACATCGGAGTATCGCGCCGAATCTGTGCAGGAACTGGTCCGCAGAGGGGTGTTGCATGTGGCGGGTACCTTCGCGTGATTTCCCTTAAGATCAACGGCGAAGAGCGGTCAGTTGATGGACCGATGGGGCGTAGGCTTTCGCAAGTATTGCGGGATGACTTAGGGCTTCGTGGAACAAAGGTCGGGTGCGATTCAGGCGACTGTGGCGCGTGTACGGTGCTTGTGGATAGTCGTGCTGTCTGCGCCTGTCTTACGCCTTTGGCGCAAGTGGAAGGTTGCAATGTGGAAACCGTTGAGGGCTTGGGGAACCCATCACCGAGTGCATTGCAAAAGGCGTTTTTACGGCATGGAGCAGCTCAATGCGGTATTTGCACCCCCGGGATGCTGATGGCTGCTGAAGCCTTGCTGAGACGAAATATGACGCTTGATCGTGGCGCGGTGGAAGACGCGCTTGCTGGCGTTTTGTGCCGCTGCACAGGGTATCAGAAGATTATCGACGCTGTTTTAGATGTGGGTGGCGGGAAGACGATACCTGTCCCGCAAACAGGTCTTTCGGTTGGTAGGCGTTTAGAACGGGTGGATGGGGTTGAAAAAGTTCAAGGTCGAGAGGTGTTTGGCGCTGATTTTGTGCCTGATCAGGCTCTTTGGATCAAAGCCATACGCAGTCCCCATGCGTCAGCCACGTTCGAGTTAGGAGATTGTGATAATTGGGCAAACGAGAATGGCGTCCTCGTTTTTACTGCCGAGCACATACCGGGCAAGAATTGTTTTGGGGTGATTGAGCGCTTTGCCGATCAGCCTGTTATGGCGGAACAGGCTGTGCGTATGTTTGGCGAGTGTGTTGCGTTGGTCGCCGGTGACAAAGACCTGGTCGAGCGACTGGACCTAACCTCATTTCCGGTGACATGGCATCTAAGAAAGGCGGTCAAAGCGGTTGCGGGATATGGCACAGCCTGTGAAGAACTGGTTCACGCGTCTCGTCCTGACAACGAGTTGATTGCAGGTTTGGTGCAACGTGGCAACGCGGATTTGGCTCTGTCTCAGGCAGCCTATGTCGTTGAAGGGTCTTTGGTCACGGGACATGTTGAGCATGCCTACATTGAGCCCGAAGCCGGTGCGGCCTGGATGGATGGCGACATTCTCAATATCAGGGCCGCAACACAGGCGCCGGTGCTGGACCAGGAAACCACCGCAAAGATCTTGGGATTGCCTTTTGAGCGCGTCCGCATTCGTCCAGCCGCAACGGGTGGAGGGTTTGGTGGGAAGTTGGACCTATCCATTGAACCCTTTGTGGGTTTAGTGACCTTACTGACCGGTCGTCCAAGTCAAATGGTGTATACGCGGCGCGAAAGCATGTCGGTCAGTACGAAAAGGCACCCAGCCGTGATGCACGCACAGGTGGGAGCGGATGCCGAAGGGCGGCTTGTTGGCATGTTATTCGATGGCGATTTTGATACGGGGGCCTATGCCAGTTGGGGCCCGACAGTGGCCGTGCGCGTACCTGTGCACGCCAGTGGGCCTTATTTCATTCCCAACTATCGGGCCAACGCACGTGCTTCACACACTAATGGTCCAATATCCGGCGCGTTTCGTGGGTTTGGTGTGCCTCAAGCGGCTGCGTTGCAGGAACGATTGTTTGATCAACTCGCGGATCAAATTTGTATGGATCGCTTGGCGTTTCGACGGAAAAACGCGCTGGCGGATAATGTGCCAACCGTTTGTGGGCAAAAACTGCAATCAGTTGGCATTGGCGCTTGTTTGGAGGCCCTTCAACCTTCGTGGGATCGGGCTTTGCGGGACGTGTTCGCTTTCAACGCGACAAGCGACCTAAAACGTCGGGGCGTGGGCGTTGCAAGTTGTTGGTATGGGTGTGGAAACACTGCCATGCCGAACCCGTCGACGATCCGAATAGGGATCACATCTGAAGGTGAAATCTGTCTGCATCAAGGAGCGATGGATATCGGCCAAGGTGCCAATACAGTGATCACTCAGATCGCGGCAGATACTCTAGGGATACCAATCGCCCAATTTCGGTTAATCGGGGCGGACACTGCCGTGACCCTAGATTGTGGAAAAACATCCGCGAGCCGGCAAACAGTGATATCTGGTAAGGCTGCACTATTGGCGGCAAGTGTGTTGCGTGCCCAGATTTTGCGAATGGCGAACATCGGGGAAAACGCGGACATCGAAATATCTGACGGTATCTTAATGGTGTCGAACGGTGAGACGAAGCGGGAAATTCTTTTGGCGTCGTTGTCGAAAGACGCCTTCGGGTATGTGCTTCGCTCGGAGGAAACATATGATCCTCCCACTGCTGTTTTAGATGAAAACGGGCAGGGGGCGCCTTATGCAGTTTATGGCTATGGCGCACAGATGGCCGAAGTTGAAATGGACATGAAGCTAGGCACTGTGAAAGTGCTCAAAATGACGGCTGCGCATGACCTGGGTAAGGTGATCAATCCCCTTTTGGCTGAAGGTCAGATCCAGGGTGGCATTGCCCAAGGGCTGGGAATGGCACTAATGGAGGAATATCATTCTGGCCTGACAGACAATCTGCATGACTACTTGATCCCGACCATCGGAGATGTACCAGACATTGTATCGCATCTCATTGAGGTGCCGGATCCGGAAGGGCCCTTGGGAGCAAAAGGGATTGGTGAGCATGTGCTTATCCCGACAGCGCCTGCCATTTTGAACGCCATTCGGCATGCCTCAGGCGCGGAAATATCACGTCTTCCGGCGCGTCCGGATCGTGTATTGGCTGCCATCAAAGCAAGCCAGAAATGACTGAGTGTCTGATCTAGAAACGTCGACCTGTCATCACAGTTGGGACCGAAGTGCATGATCGTTTAGATTGGGGAAAGTCTTGCCTAGATAGCGTCTTTCATGACACGCGCGAGTGCGCAAAACTGTTCTAGGCTAACCACTTCGGCGCGATCTGTTGGTTTGATACCTGCAGCGATGAGGCGGTCTTCGATATCCGGAGCCTGTCCTTTAAGAGCGGCGCGAAGCATTTTACGGCGCTGGTTGAAGGCTGCTGCGACAATGCGAGACAGTGTATGGGCATCTGCGGGGTAACGCGGCTCGGACAAAGCGGTCAGATGCACCACGGCTGAGTGTACTTTGGGCGGAGGTGAAAACGCACCGGGCGGTAGGGACATGACGATGTTGGCGTTGGCACGCCATTGCGACAGTATGGCGAGCCGTCCGTATGCTTTTGAGCCGGGCTGCGCCGTAATGCGCTCTGCCACTTCGCGCTGGAACATCAGGGTCAGGCTTTGCCAGAACGGCGGCCACTCTTTGGGGGTGAGCCAGCGCACCAGAAGTTCCGTGCCGACGTTATAAGGCAGATTGGCGGCGACGCGAATGGGCGGCGTGAGGTGGCTTAGTGGATCAACTTCCAGCGCGTCTCCGTTGATGACCTCGAGGCGTCCCGGATAGGCGTCCGCGATTTCTGCCAGCGCCGGCATACAACGGTGATCTTTCTCAATCGCGAGGACTTTACGTGCTCCCTCTGCAAGCAGACCACGGGTTAGGCCACCGGGACCAGGGCCAATCTCCAGAATGTCGCAATCGGTCAATTCCCCTGCACGGCGCGCAATTTTGGCCGTGAGGTTGAGATCCAAGAGGAAGTTCTGCCCCAGAGATTTTCTAGCTGAGAGACCATGTGCCTCAATCACCTGTCGGAGTGGGGGGAGATCATCGATGGCGCTCATTGGACATGCCCTGTCTGTTGCGGCTGCGCCGCTGAATTGTGCCTCTGGTCGGGATATTGGCGGGCAGATGAAGGGTCAAGCGCTTTGTGCCATGCGCGCTGCCAAGCGCAAAGCGGCAATGGTACTGGACGGATTGGCTTTTCCTGTGCCGGCTATATCGAATGCGGTGCCGTGATCAGGAGAAGTGCGGATAAAGGGGAGGCCAAGGGTCACATTAACACCGCCGTCAAAATCGAGGGTCTTGATCGGGATAAGGGCCTGATCGTGATAGGCACAGATTGCCACATCATATCGTGCACGGGCAGCAGCGTGAAACATTGTGTCAGCTGGTAATGGGCCTGTTAGGTCGAAACCTTCGCCAAGCAGTTTGTCGATCACCGGCGCAATCGTGGTGGCATCTTCGTGTCCCATTGCACCACCCTCGCCAGCGTGGGGATTTAGGCCTGTCACAGCGATGCGCGGGCTTTGGATGCCAAACTGTGACTGGAGCCCTCTGGCGGTAATGCGGATGGTGTCTTCAAGCAGAGCGGGGGTCAGCGCTGTTGGTACCTCAGACAGAGGGATGTGAATGGTTGCTGGCACCACCCGTAGCAGGTCAGATGCAAGCATCATGACCACGTTGTCGACACCTGCAAGATCTGCGAGGTATTCAGTGTGACCGGGGAAAGGGAAATCTGCCCCGTCTTTGAGAGCTTTTTTGTGAATAGGCAGCGTACAGACAGCACTCGCTTCGCCAGTCATTGCCAAGTCGACTGCCTGTGCAATCACGTCAATGACACCGTCAGCATTGTCAGGATGTGCGGTACCTGGCGTTCGTGTTGCAGCAAAAGGATGCGGCAAAACAGGTAGAGCGTCTGCCATGACCTCAATTGCCTCTCCTGGGCCTTGCAGCACTTTAAGAGGCACAGTACCGGGCAAATGTGCGGGGTCCGCAATCAGAAAAAACGGCACCTCACTTTTAAGTGCGGTCCACGCCTTTTCTGCAATCTCCAGTCCGATCCCCGCTGGCTCCCCACACGTTAGGGCGATGGGCGCAATGCTCATTTTTCGATGATCCGGGCTTGAGCCCGCAACTGACTGAGGTAGCTGTTGGCGTAGCTTTCCAGTCGCTGATTCCGTAGGGACTGCGCGACATCTTCGCGAGAAAGTTCTGCTTCGTTGATTTCGGCTGTGCGGCCGCAAAGCATCAGGACAATCAAGTTTTGACCATCTGCCGAAGTGAGATTTGTGGAGATCTCATTGTCGTCCAACTTCGCCAGTTCAATCGCGACATCCCGAGGAATTTCGTTTGGTTTCTGTGTTTCGCGGAACAACCGTTCCGCGGGCAATCCATGGCCGACACCGTACAAGTCGTCACACTTGTCAACTTCGGATCTTACCCGTGCAGCTTCCTTCAGAGCGTCCTCGGACCGGCCGCCGGGGACGTAGAATTTTGCATAGTCAATCGCTGAGTAGCGTGGCGCGCTACGTCCGGTTTCTGCGATGCCACGCAATTGAAACAATGCAATCGCGTTGGGCAGTTGCAGAGGCGGAGTCACCTCCCCCTTCCGCAGGCCCGAAATAACAGGTCGTAGGGGAGCGGGCAGGTTTGTGACATTCATCCAGTCGACGTGTCCGCCGTTGTCCTTTGTGCCCGATGCTGAGTAGATCCGCGCGGCGGCTTCAAATTCCGAGAAGCTGTTGAGTTCAGAAATCTGGGCCGCGAGGCTGTCAACTTGGGCTCTGGTCTGAGGCGTGACCGGAATGATGATTTCAGACAACAGAACACGTACGCCGCCTTGGCCGCTAGATTGTGTAATAGCGCGGTCGATTTCTTCCTCGCTGACTTGAGCGTTCGCACCGAAGCGGGTTTGAACGACGCCACCCCAAGCGATCTGGGACGAAAGAAAATCTCTTAGGGCTTCCTCTGAAACACCCTCAGCTGCCAGCGCTTTCAGCATGTCCTCAGGTTTCATATTCACGCGTTTTGCAAAGTTTTCCAGACCAGAGACAATTCCTTCCTCAGAAGGTGCAATGCCTGCTTGGCGGGCGGCCTGCAACTTCAGCCGGTCTTCAATCAACTGTTCGCGTGCCAGTTCGAGAGGATCGCCCGGTGCGCTCATGATCACTAGGAGTCGAGCCCGCTGCTCAATCTCGAAGTAGGTAACCGCTGAGTCATTCACGATCACTGACGGGCTAAAGGCGTTTTGCGCGTGCAATGGCATGTTAAGCAGCCCTGCAAGGGCGCAGACGCTCGAAGTCTTAGCGAGGGCGCAGAGCGCGGAACGGATCATGGTGCGTGACATCATTTGGATGGGTTCTTCCTGCAGATCAGCCGCATTTGCGGTCATAGCTCTTATTGTTTGAATTCACTGAAAAACCAAGTAGCGCGACATTGAAGCCAACTCGGGTGCTCGATTGCACGGTAGTCGATGTTGAAAAACGACGCGAGAGGGAAAGCTCGACCCGTAAACATTCGTTGCGATACTCAAGCCCTACACCAGCTTCGGAGGTTTCTCCGCTTACCGCATCAAAACGCCAATCCATTAGCCCGGTCCAGTGTCGATTGAGGCGATAGCTCCCGTCAAATGTCAGTTCTGAGATGTCATTTGCACGAGATTCAGCGAGATCTTTCTGTAACCAGATGTAGCTCGCATCGAGCCAGAGTGTTTCGTTCGTCCAGCCGATACGGGCCCCAACTTTGTCGAGGTCGCCACGGGTGTCAATTAAGGCTCTGCCTGTGAACAAAAGGCCGTCTTGATTGCTGAGCTGTCCAGCAACCAAAAGATCAGATGACGTACCAGAGAGCCCTGAGCTTTGTGTGAAGTCCGTTTCTGCTTCTTGTCTAAAAACTTGTCCGAAGGTCAAGCTGCCGCGCCATCCAGTCGTGTTGATACGCGACCAATTCAAACCAAATGCAGACGACAAGCCGCGTTCCCTTCTGTCGTGAGATGGGAAGCGAGACAATGAAAGGAGATTGCCTTCGTCAAATTCAACCAGTGTGCTCTCGTCGTTGGCGATGTCGAGATTGTCACCGCCGGTCCAAGCGATCTGAGCAACCGGTTCAAGAACGTAAGTGACCCCGTTGGCAGCAGTTTTGGACATTGGGTAGCGTAGATACGCTGCGACAGATGGGGCAATCCCAGTATCAAACGAGCTGACAGTGCTGTCATTGTCCGTTGAATAGGCGTCAAAGGCCAATGCCCCAGTCACCCCTGTGCGTAGCCCGTTGCCTAAGGTCCAGTCCCCCAACCATTGGACGCTCGCATTGGCACGTGCGACATCCCGCCCAAGGACGTCAGCTGTGGAGCGTCGGACATGTCCATGGGCCTCCACATTGGTTCGCAACTCACCTCCCCAAACGTTGAGGTATCGCCTTTGCGTTTCTGCCTTTAGGACGAGAGAAGGAATTTCGTCGTCGCTTTCGTCCTCACGAAGAGTCTTGTAGTGATAAAGCGCAAACTGGGTGTTTTCAGTGCGGCTTGAGCGGGTGATTTTGATATCACTGTTGAGCCGGTCGTAGTCCGCATAGTCATAGTCGGTAAGATATGTGTCGTCGGTTACCGCCTTGAGGTCAAAGCTCAGCTTATAGTCTTTGCCGAGCTGAAACAAACCTTCTGCAAAAACGTATCCGCGTGTTTTTTGGGTTCCGATCGTGTCGTTTGAAAGAGCGCCGGTAAACTCCAAGCCTCCGTTTTTGAAAGCTTGTCGAAATCGAAATTCCAGGGTCTGTGTTTCGTTGGACAGATAAGGTGTCAGCGTGACATCTTTGTCCGTTCCCCATGGAATAAAGTAAGGTACTTTCACACCATATCCCAGCAAAGTCGAATGATTGAACTCTGGGATTAGGAAGCCTCGCGTGCGGTCCAATGTCGGGTCCGGCATACGCAAGTGTGGAAAATAGAATATGGGAATGTCGCGTACCAAAACACTTGCGTGATCAAAGTACAGCTGCTTTTCCAATTGGTCATGCACCACGCGACGGGCGCGTATCTGCCAGAGGGGTGGCTCACCGGTTGTGCAAACATGGCACGAACTAACAGTGGTTTTGTCGAGCACGTTGTACCGCCCGTCTGAGCGAGTCAATTTTGTCGCGGCCAGCTGAACCTGATCGGCCAGCACTAGGCGCGCACTATGGATAATCGCATTGCGCAACTCGCTGTCGAGTTCCGCGGCGCTTGCGATGACAGTGGCTTGGTCGCCTTGTGTGATACGAATAGGGCCGGTGAGACGGATCCCGCCAGTTTCGTTATTGTAGATCACCTCTTTTGCGGTCAAGCGGATGTCTCCAGACAGCGCCTCCACATTTCCACGCGCGATCAGAAGACCCTCTGCTGTGAGTGTCACAGAGTCCGCCACCAAGACTACATTTTGCGGATTTGAAGTCGTGCTAGGAGCTTGCTGTTGCTCTACGCGAGACCCTTGTTGCGCCGTTGCTGCTAGTGTTGTGAACAACGCAGCGGCGGAAGCTGCCAGTAAAAATAGAGTCGGAAAGGTCTTCATCCGTCCTCCATATGCAACAAAAATCCAAGTGCCAACAAAATGCTGGCAATGGGTGGTGCCCAGGCAGCCAACATCACAGGAATTTGGCCGTTTTCACCCAAAATTTGCGCGAAGTTTCGGATGAAATGGAGACTAAAACCAATCAGAACCGAAATCAAAACAGCGATCCCTGTGTTGCCAAAGCGCGTGTGACGCATTGTGAACGCAGAGGCCACGAGCACCATTGCCATAAGAAATAATGGCTGAGCGAGTTCCATTTGTAGCCAGACAGTGTGACGGCGAGCAGAAAAACCAGCGTCTTCCAATTCCGTAATAAACGACGGCAATTTCCATACCGAGATTGATGATGGCGTTCCAAAGCGTTCGCGAATTCGATCTGCGGTGAGCGTGCTTGGGAACGTTACGGCGTCCTCGCGTTTTGGAGCACCGCCTTCGTTCAAACCTACGTTCAAAGCCCAAGTTCGCACGTTGCTGAGTTCCCAGCCGCCTTCGACCAGTCGCGCAGAGTCCGCTTCAATCCGTGTTTTTGGACCGCTGTCTTTTCCGTAAGTAATAATAGTGATGTCCATAAAAACAGTGGCGTCAGAGTTTGTTCGTCCCGCGTGAATAACGGCTTGTCCGTCGTCCCCACCTTGCCGCAACCAAATACCCTCGTTGGACAAGGAAAGAGCGCTTCCGCCACCTGATCTCAGCATCTCGCTCTGAGTTTCGTATTGAACAGAGGTCGCGGCCACGATCGGGTTCAGCATACTGACTGACAAAAGGCCTATCAGAAGTGACACTGTGGTTGGCGATAGGACTGACACAATGCCGGAGCGTCCGGCAGCACGAACAACCACCATTTCGGAACTGCGTGACAAGTTTACGAACAACGCAATCGTTGCGAGTATGACAATCAGCGGCATCAGCTGATAGATGCTTTCAGGAGTTCGAAGAAGTGTTAGCCCTAGAACTCTCTCAAAACCAATGGTTTCCACATCGTACCTGCGGAGTTGCTCCATCATGTCTACAAGAACGGTGAGCACAAAAAACACAGTGCAGATGCCTAGAAAGATCCAGAGGAACTTGCGCGCGAAATAGAAATGAACAGTCATTGGGACGCCCGCCTGCGCCAGTTTAGAGGGTGGGCGGAGATGTAGAGTAGCACGCCTGCAACAACAAAACCCAGTGCGCTGGGGATGTACATGATCGGCCAAAGATCCGGGTTGCCGCGCACAGGATCTGAGATCGCGTTTTTCATCGCCTCCAGAATGATTAGAATGACAAATGCCGCAATGATCTGTCGCCAGACACCAAAGCGGCTAAATCCGCCGATAAGCAACATTGCAAATCCAATCAATGCAAAGCTGATTGTAGACAACGGCATTGCAAAGCGTTCGTGCAATTCTTCGGTAATCCCGCCGACGCTTTCCCCGGTTACTTCCGCAACAGCCTCGACTTTGCCAAGGATGTCCCAAGACGAATAATGCTTGGCTGACACTTTGGGCTTCGCGCCAGGGTCTATTAGGGCACTGATGTCGTAGGAGAAGTCGGCAAAGTTTGTCGTCATCAGCGTGTCGGTGTCATGGCGGTGGAGTTGCGCCAGTCCGTCCACCATGACGAGTTTGGGTCCGGTTTCATCTTGCACCAAGTAGGCATCAGAGGCAGTGTAAGAGGTGGTTCGCCCCTGGCTTCGCTGGTCGGAAAGAAACACATCCTTGAGCACGCCATTGGGCGTGATTTCACGGATGTAGAATGTGACGCCGTCGGCTGGATGTAAAAATGTTCCATCTGTCAAAAGGCGCGCCGTCACGTTTTCAGTGATCTCTTTTTGTCGCTTACTGAGTTCCGCGTTGCTTGCTGGTACCAGGAAATGCGTGAGAGCTGACAGCATGAGGGCGCATATCAATCCGAAAACGGCCACAGGACGTGCAAGCCGCCATGGACTGAAGCCGGTGGCCTGCATAACCGTTAACTCGCTTTCACTGGACAAACGGTTGGTCACATAGACGGTGCCTGCGAACACAGCGATAGGCAGAACCAAACGGATCACGTTTGGCAAAGTCAGAACGGACAGTTCCAGAAACACCGATACATTTTGCCCGCTGGCAATCAACTGATCAAACAGTGAGACCGCACGATTAACCCAGTAAACGGATACGAGGATCAGCGCAAAAAAACCGAACAGTGTCAGGAATTGCGACAGGATATATCTGTCGAATCTGCTCACCTGATAAGAATCCCCCGAACCTTATTATTGCCGGCACTTTAGGCTAAATTTTCGGGTGGTGAAACTGCTATCTGGCGAAGTGCTCTGGTCAAGCGAGTGGGTGCGCGTTAGGTGTTTGGGAACGCGATTTTGGAGGTATATTATGCGCCCTGTGACGATTTCTTTTCAAGAAACCAAGTTGGATGATCTCGCTAGTATCGAAGGGCGCATTGCCGTTTTTGTGCCACTAGAAGGCAATCTGGACCAGAGCGCCCGCCGTCTTAACCGCCTTACCCGCGGGGCCCTTGAGCGCTTGCGCGAAGACAAAGGCGAGGACGCGAAACTTGGGGCTGTTTACAGTCTGGCTTACCCCGCTGGGGTAGCAGCGGAAGCGGTGGATGTGGTGATCTTACCTCGTCGTTGCTCGATAGAGGATGCGCGCAAGGCTGGCGCCGGGTTGGGAAAAGTGCGCGGCAAGTCACCGCTTACCGTGTTTGCTGGCAATCATCCCAAAGCGGCGGAGATCGCTTTTGGCATTGCGATGCGCGACTATGGTTTTGACGATCATAAGACCGAAGAGGCAAAGGAGGATGCCCGTGCCGTGTCTATGATGGTCAGCAAACCGGAAGAGGTGGAAGCGGCCGCCGCGCCATTGCTGGCCGTGGCAGAAGGCACATTCTTTACCCGTGATCTTGTGAACGAGCCTGCCAATGTGCTGACCACAACCGAATTTGCCAACCGTTTGGTGGCGTTGAAAGACATCGGTCTTGAGGTTGAAGTCCTAGAAGAAGACAAGCTCAAGGAGTTGGGCATGGGCGCGCTGCTGTCTGTTGGTGAAGGCTCTGATAGCCCTTCCAAGGTAGCGGTGATGCAGTGGAACGGTGGCGAGAAAGACGCGGCACCGTTGGCTCTGGTGGGCAAAGGTGTGGTGTTTGACACTGGCGGTATCTCGCTCAAGCCTGCCGCTGGTATGGAAGACATGACCATGGACATGGGCGGTGCGGGCGTTGTGGCAGGCGCTATGAAGGCTTTGGCGCTGCGCAAGGCAAAAGCCAATGTGGTTGGGCTTGTCGGTCTGGTTGAAAATATGCCCTCGGGCCGCGCTACACGTCCTGGCGATGTGGTGACTTCCATGAAGGGCGACACCATTGAAGTGATCAACACCGATGCCGAGGGGCGTTTGGTGCTGTGTGATGTAATGCACTACGCGCAAGAACGGTTTAAGCCAGCAGGCATGATCGATTTGGCCACTTTGACCGGCGCAATCATCATTGGCTTGGGTCACGATAACGCAGGTGTGTTTTCCAACGATGACGCGCTCTGCAACGGGTTCTTGAAAGCCGCCGAAGCCGAGGGCGAAGGCGCGTGGCGGATGCCACTGGGTCAAGGCTATGCCAAGCAGCTGAAATCTCGGATAGCAGATGTGAAGAACGTCGGCGGCCGTCCGGCCGGATCAATTACCGCGGCAGAGTTCCTTAAGCGGTTTGTGCAGGACGGCACGCCGTGGATTCACCTCGACATCGCCGGTGTGGCCAGTGTGAAGTCCGAAACCGCATTGGCACCAGCAGGTGCAACCGGTTGGGGCGTGAGTGCGCTGAGCCGCTTGGTTGCGGACAAGTTTGAGGGTTAAGCCTTGGGCGCTGCCTACTTTTACCATCTGACCCAGAACTCCATGGAGGTCACTCTGCCGCGCCTTTTGGAAAAGGCGCGCGGGGCAGGGTGGAAGATTGTCGTGCGGGGGCGGGACGAAAGTCGGATGGATTGGCTGGATCAAAAACTGTGGGCGTTGGGGGACACAAGTTTTCTCGCCCATGGTTTGGCCGGTGGGCCGCATGATGCTTTGCAGCCGGTGTTGCTCACAACGTCGACGGAAGTACCGGATGCCGTTGGCTGCGTGATAAGCGTGGACGGAGCGGATGTAAGTGCAGAAGAGGTTAATGCCGTGGAGCGGGTGTGCATCTTGTTTGACGGGCATGACCCGGAAGCGGTGCAACATGCGCGTGGTCAGTGGAAAGCACTGACCGATGCGGGCTGTGCGGCGCAGTACTGGTCCGAAGAGACCGGAAATTGGCGGAAAAAAGCTGAATCTGGAGGCGGTTAGGCGTCAAACCTAACGTGTCAAAATCAGCTTGCTTCCGGTGATGGTGATCTGATCGAAGAGTTGGAGATAGCTCATACCTAGGAGCGATTGGCCCATCTCACCCTCGTTGACGCTGGCTCGGACATTTGTGTCAACATAGCCCCCCAAAGCCACTTCCTCCAAACGGACCGGTGCGGTGCGCACTTCGCCATTGGCGGTCATCGCGCGGCCAAAGTAGGGCAGGTTGTCTGGGTCCAGACCAGCGCGGCGGGCATCGGCTTGTGTCAGCACCACATCTGTGGCGCCGGTATCAACAACAAAATACACCTCCGCTCCGTTCACGGACAGCGTGGCGTAGTAGTGGCCGTCATTGTTGCGTGGGATTTCGATGCGACCTTCGTCAGCTAAGACCACCTGAGTGGGTGTCACAGTGCTGCGGATGTCTTCCCACAAGCCAACCACGGCGATGGCACCCAGAAAAATCAGCGCCCAAATGGCGCCGTAACGCAGGGTTTGACCGAGATTGATGCGGCCGGAACCGATGGTCCAGATCAGCACCATGACCAACAAAAGCAGAAGATAGGCGAGGTTGCCAAAGGAGATGTCGTCCATGTGTTTAGCCCATTAACCCGAAGTCTTTCAGGCCATCCAGAATAAACTGCACCGACAGTGCAGCCAGCAACATGCCAAGTAAGCGCGTGATCACAGTAATTCCAGTACGGCCCAGCAAACGCTCAAAAAAACCGGAAGTCAGGAAAAGACAGAACACTATGGCCAGAACGAGAGCCGCAACGCCCAGAACAGCCATAGTGGCTTGTACGCCAGAATCTTGACCGGCCAGAAGGATTACCGAGGTGATGGCACCGGGGCCTGCAAGCAAGGGAATGGACAGGGGAAAGATGGACGGATCAGGATAGTCTTCTTCGGCTTCTTCCGCCTGATCTTCCCGGCGTTTGGTGCGGCGTTCAAACAACATGTCAAAGGCGGTCACAAACAGCAAAATGCCGCCGGCGATGCGAAAGGCTGGCATGGAGATCCCGATGCCACCGAGCACGGCTTCGCCGAGAAAACCAAACACGGACAAGATAACAAAGGCTGTCACACAAGCGCGGATTGCGATCTTGCGCCGCTCTTTTGCGGGAACGCCTTGAGTGAGTGAGATGAAGATCGGAAACAACCCAATTGGGTCGATGATCACAAAAAGCGTCACAAAAGCCGTAATGAAGGCGGCGCTGTCCATGGTAAGTTTGGGCTCCTGTCAGTTGTGAAACAGACGCTACGCTCAGGCTTCAGCTTTTTCCAGCTTTTCCAGTGCCTTCATCCAAAGATCTTCGGCACGGTCTTGGGCATCCAGGACTTCGGCGTATTTCTTTTGCCAGACTTCCATCTCGCCGAGTTTCTCGTCTTCATACAACGCGGGATCGGCCAGTTTCTTAGCCAGCTTGTCCGCCATGTCATTGAGTTTCTCGACGCGCTGCTCGGACTTGCGCACCTCGGCCCTCAAGGCGAGGATATCGTCTCGGCTGGCGCGTTTGAGCGCTGGCTTGGTTTTCGGCTTGGAACTGACCGGCTTGTCGGCGGACAGCAGCAACTTACGGTAGGACTGTAGATCTTCCTCATAAGGCTTCACTGTGCCATCTTTGGCCAGCCAGAGGCGATCCGCGACCAGAGTCAGCAGGTGCATGTCATGGCTGACCAAAATCACTGCACCGGAATAGGCAGTGAGGGCCTCAACCAGCGCTTCGCGGCTTTCGATGTCGAGGTGGTTGGTGGGTTCGTCGAGGATCAAGAGATGTGGCGCATCTAATGTTGCCAGCAGCAAGGATAAGCGGGCTTTCTGACCCCCAGATAGGCGGCCAACTTCGGTTTCTGCCTGTGCGGCGCCAAGGCCGAACCCTGCCAGGCGCGCACGCAGACGTGCCTGTCCCTCAGCTGGGCGTTCCCGCATTAGGTGCTGGATAGGCGTTTCGTCGACGTAGAGCTCATCCACCTGGTGCTGGGCAAAGAAGCCGATGCGCAGCTTGGAAGAGGTTGTAAACTTGCCGCTCATGGGGGCCAAGCGGCTAGAAAGCAGTTTCGCCAGTGTCGATTTGCCTTGACCGTTTTTGCCCAAAAGCGCGATGCGATCGTCCTGATCAATTCGCAGGTTCAGGTTTTTGAGCACCACCGTGTCGCCATAGCCCGTGGAGCCACCTTCGATGGCGATAATCGGCGGAGAAAGCTCTTCAGGCTTGGGGAAAGTGAACACCACACGTGCCGCATCCTCGGGTGCGGTGATGGGCGTCATCTTCTCTAGCATTTTCACGCGGCTTTGCGCTTGCTTGGCTTTGGAGGCCTTGGCTTTGAATCGGTCCACAAAGGCTTGCAGGTGTTCGCGTTGCGCCTGTTGTTTCTTCGCCGCAGCCGCCTGCACGGCGCGTTGTTCCGCGCGTTGCTTGGCAAACTGATCATAGGTGCCGGTGTAATAAGCCAGCTTGCGCTCGTCCAAGTGCAGGATCGCGCCGACAGAGCGGTTGAGCAACTCGCGATCATGCGAGATGATCAGAACGGTGTGGGGGTATTTGACCAGATAGTTTTCCAGCCACAGCGCGCCCTCGAGGTCGAGATAGTTGGTCGGTTCGTCTAGCAGCAGGTAATCCGGTTGTGAGAACAGCACCGCCGCCAGAGCCACACGCATGCGCCAGCCGCCGGAATAGGCGGAGCAAGGCAGTTGCTGGTCCTCATGATCAAAGCCCAGACCTTTTAGGATCGAGGCGGCACGGGCTTCGGCGCTCCAGGCGTCGATATCGCTCAGACGGGTCTGTATCTCGGCGATGCGATTGGAATCAGTGGCCGTTTCAGACTCGGCCAGCAAGGCCGCCCGTTCGGTATCTGCTGCCAGAACCGTGTCGATCAGCGACACTTCGTTGGAAGGGACCTCCTGTGCAACGCCGCCGATGCGGGCGCGTTGGGGCAGGGTGATGCTGCCGCCTTCCAAGGACAACTCCCCACGGATCAGGCGAAAAAGCGTGGTTTTGCCTGCGCCGTTGCGGCCAATCAAACCCACTTTGTGGCCGGTGGGAATGGTGGCAGAAGCGCCCTCAAACAAGGGGCGGCCTTCGACGGAATAGGAGATGTCTGAAATCTTAAGCATGGGGCGGGTTTGGCGCAGTATTGCGACGGCGTCAATCATCGCTTTTCATGTCTGCAAACCCGTGGTATCGGAGCGCCAATTCGAATGCTGGTCGGACGTGGTGTCTGGCCCTCACTTTAATGGAGATACAGACATGGCTCTGGAACGCACCTTCTCGATCATCAAACCTGATGCCACCCGCCGCAACCTGACCGGCGCAATCAACGCCAAGTTCGAAGAAGCTGGCCTGCGCATCGTTGCACAGAAGCGCATCCATCTGACCAAAGAACAAGCGGGCGTGTTCTACGCTGTGCACGCTGAGCGTCCATTTTACGACGAACTGTGCGAATTCATGGCGTCCGCGCCAATCGTTGCGCAGGTTCTGGAAGGTGAAGGCGCCATCGCGAAAAACCGCGAAGTTATGGGTGCAACCAACCCAGCAGACGCAGCACCAGGTACCATCCGTGCCGAGTTCGCAGAATCTGTTGGCGAAAACTCCGTACACGGTTCTGACGCTCCAGAAACCGCTGCGGTAGAAATCGCATACTTCTTCTCCGGTCTGGAGCTGGTGGGCTAAGCCAACCGGTTTATCCGAAGAAGACTTTGAAACGCGGGAGGGCAACCTCTCGCGTTTTTCTTTTGTGGTGGTTTGGAATGAGGGGCCAAGCCCTCACATGCCCCGAGATATTTGGCGAAGGGGAAAGCGGGTTTTAGGCGTTGCGTTTTTCGATCACGCCAATCATGTTCAGCACCGCCTCAAGGTCTGAACGGCCTTTGTCATGAGAGCTAGACTTGAGCGCGTCAAAGCGTTTGCGCAGGGCGTCTTTTTCTTTGCCTTTACAATCGTTCCACGGACGGCCTTGCAGACCCATCACCAAAACATAATAGCCAATGAAATGCGGCTTTGTGCCGGTCTTGAGCAGACGGGCGTATGTTTCATCCGCGCCCAGTGTGCGGACTTCTTCCGCAGTATAAATACCGGCGCGCGCGCAGGCCTCTTCATAGGCTGGGCCCAGGTTGCGAATGCTGGAAATTGGCTCTGACATGGCGGCACATTAGACCGCAGGGTCAGGCAGGGGCAAGCGATGGCCACAGCATTTTGAATGCAAATTGCGGCGTGTTAGATCATCGCCCAATCGCTGAAAATTGGCGTGTTGCTTGGTGCAGGCTTGGACTGTTTTTCCGGCTTGCGTGGCTGGTCGGTTTTGGACTGTGACATGGTGTGCCTCCTTTGATGACATGCCAGCACATCCCCCTTTCCCAAATATGGAGAGCGCTGCTCGATCTATGAATGATTTTAAGTATCAAGGTGCGGAGGTGATGCCGTAAATGGGGCGTTTTTGTGCGGATCGGTTAAGAGTTGAGGCAAAGGTGATTTGGGTTTGTTTGAGTTTGATTGTGATTGAAATAGTGCGTGAGGTTGATTTTTTATACTTTTTTCATGAGGTTGAATTCGTTTCTTCCCGCGATCTCGCCGGTTTTCGCGAAGGGAATGTGAGGGTTTTGAGGTTGTTTCTCTTGCGCTTCGATCGCGTTATTGGCTTTGATGGACTTAAGTGATTTGAAGAGATTTGTTGGGAATTCAACCACGCGATGACCGGCGATTGTTCGGAAAATTGCGGCATCACAACGATGGATTGGACGATTAAGATGGCCACAAAAGCAGAGTTGGAAGCGGAGCTGAAGCAACTGCGGGCGGAGTTGTCGGAGCGGGATGCAGCGCTGGATGCTGCGAAAACCTCTAGAATGGACGCGGATCAAGAAGCTGAGTTGGAGGACGACTCGCCGAGTTTAGAAACCGACATCGGCGAGATTCTGGCCGAGTTGGAAGAATTCCCCCATAAGCAGCCATTGATGTTTGCGCTGGGGGCTTTTGCACTGGGCTACCTGATTGGCCGGATGAAATAGGAGCAGGACAATGAGCAATCGAATCTCGCGCAATATATCCATCATCCTCCGCTCCGAAAGACTGATCGCGCAACGGCATCTGGCTGTGTTGCGGCGTCAGACCGGCTTGATGGTGATGGCATTGGTTGTGTCGGGCATTGGGCTGGTGATGTTGAACGTGGCCGGATTCTTTGCGTTGGAAGAGGTGATGACACCGGCTGCAGCAGCCCTGATTGTCGGCGTGGTCAACTTTGTGCTCGCGGGGCTGTTTGTATCTTTGGCAGCGTCCAAATCTGGCATCGATGAAGACGTCACCGCGGTTACGGAAGTGCGTGACATGGCGATTGAAGACCTGGAAGCGGAGGTGCGTCAGGCAGCGGATGAGGCCAAATCCGCTGTGGATGCGGTGAAAGCCATGGCAGCCAATCCCTTGGGCGGGATTGCACCAAGTGTCGCCGCTGGGATCGCCAAGGCGGTTGTCAAATCCATGAAGTCTAAAGAATAAGCTGCTGAGTTTGCGGACTGGCTTACAACGTAACGATTTTGACGTTGTTGCCTTTCGCTGCCAGAGCCACTTTGCCTTCACATAAGCGCAGCGCATCTGCGCCGAAGACCTCGTGACGCCAGCCATGCAGTGCCTGCACGTCGCGGCTTCCAGACGCCAGCGCATCAAGATCTGCGGAAGAAGCGATTAGTTTGGGCGCGACGCTTGAGCTTTCGGTTTTGGCTTTCAGCAGAACACGCAGCAGATCCGCCAGCGCCGGGTTCACTTGGACTTTGTCGTCGCGTTTGGGCAGACGTGGCATCTGATCTTGCGGACACTCCTTGCCAGCTTTGACTGCGGCCAGAATACCATCGGCAATCTCTCCCTTACGCGCTTCACGCAAAAGCAGGCGAGAGCGGCCAAGCTCGTTCATATTGCTTGGTTTGGTAGAAGCCAGCTCGACAAGAGCGTCGTCCTTGAACACACGGTTGCGAGGGATGTTGCGGCTTTGGGCGTGGGCTTCACGGAATTTCGCCAACTCGCGCACGATGGCGAGGAACTTCGGCGATGTGGTGCGGGTTTTTACACGCTTCCAGGCGTTATCCGGATCGATGATGTAAGTTTCCGGCCGGGTGAGAAGCTGAAGCTCTTCCTCCACCCAATGCGCGCGCCCACTTTCCGCAAGCTTGGCAGAGAGAAACTCATAAATCTTGCGCAAGTGCGTGACGTCGCCAATGGCATAGGTTTTCTGCGCATCGGTCAAGGGACGGCGGGACCAGTCGGTGAAGCGGGAGCTTTTGTCCAAGCTTTGCTTGGCAATTTTTCGCACAAGGGTTTCGTAACCTGCCTGCTCGCCGAAGCCGCAGACCATGGCGGCGACCTGGGTATCAAACAGCGGATCGGGGAATACCCCGGCCTCAACAAAGAAGATTTCCAAGTCCTGACGGGCTGCATGAAACACTTTCACAACATTGGTGTCGCGGAAGAGCTCATACATTGGCTCCAGGGACATGCCGTCTACCAGCGGATCGACCAGAACGGCGTTTTCTGTGCCGTCGCCGGGCATCGCCATCTGCACCAAGCAGAGTTTGGAATAGTAGGTTCGCTCGCGCAGGAATTCCGTGTCGATGGTCACATAAGGCTCTTTGCGCGCCATTTCACAGAATTGCGCGAGCTCTTCGGTCGTCGTGAGGGTTTTCATATGCAGCGTGTCTTCTTGGTGTGTTCTGTAAAGCTGTGGATAACAGCACTACGCACAAACGTAATGGAAAGCAATTGATCCACTCTTAAAGAGTGATCGGTGTGGTATTTCCTGCCGCAAATTGGCGTAAAACCGCTGGATAAAGTTTGTGTTCCTGTACCAAAACACGCGCTGCCAGTTCATCAGGTGTGTCGCCAGCCACTACAGGAACGCGGGCTTGGCCAAGGATTGGTCCGTCATCCAGTGCAGGGGTCACAAGGTGCACCGTGCAGCCATGTTCTTTGTCGCCAGATTCCAACGCGCGGGCATGGGTGTGCAAGCCTTTGTATTTTGGCAGCAGGGACGGGTGGATGTTGAGCATCCGGCCTTCCCATGGCGCCACAAAACCTTCCGTCAGCACGCGCATGAATCCGGCCAGACACAAAATGTCTGGTCGGACCTTATCAAGTTCCGCCTGTAGCGCGGCCTCAAATGCAGGACGGTCACCTTTAAAAGGACGATGATCGACAGAAACGGTTTTCACGCCCATGGCTTCGGCCTTGGCTAGGCCACCCGCGTCGGCGCTGTTGGCCAGCACCAGCACAGGTTCAGCCGGGTGTCCGGCTTGCGCCATGTCTTCGAGCAGGCGAACCATATTGGATCCGCCGCCCGAAATGAAAATCGCGACGCGTTTCTTCACAGGAGGGACCCTGTGTAGGAGACGCCCTCACCCGCCTGAACGCTGCCAAGCGTGTAAACGGTCTCACCCTGCTCTTTCAGCAGCGCGGTCAGGGCCTCTGCTTGGTCGGCTTCAACGGACAGGATCATGCCAACGCCGCAGTTGAAGGTTTTGAGAATTTCGGTTTCTTCCATGCCACCGGTATTGGCAAGCCATTGAAAAACTGGTGGCAGTTCCCACGCGTTGAGGTCGATATTACCGGACAACCCTTCCGGCAGCACACGGGGCAGGTTCTCTGTCAGACCGCCACCAGTGATGTGAGCCAAAGCGTGTACGCCACCCGCGCGGACTGCGGCGAGACACTGCTTCACATACAGACGAGTAGGGGCCAGAAGCGCCGCGCCAAGGGTTTGGCTGTCGTCCCATGGGCATGTGTCGTCCCACTTCAGGCCAGAAACTTCGACGAGCTTGCGGACGAGGCTGTAGCCGTTGGAGTGCACGCCGTTAGACGCAAGGCCCAAAAGCACGTCACCTTCTTTTACGCCAGCTGGCAGGTCTGTCCCACGCTCCATGGCACCCACAGAGAAACCTGCGAGGTCAAAGTCGCCAGCTTCATACATTCCGGGCATTTCGGCGGTTTCGCCGCCGATCAGGGCGCAGCCAGATTGGTAGCACCCTTCGGCGATGCCTTCGATGATGCGGGCCGCTGTTTCGGTTTCCAGTTTGCCGGTGGCAAAATAGTCTAGGAAGAAGAGGGGCTCTGCGCCCTGGCAGACCAAGTCGTTCACACACATGGCAACCAGATCGATGCCGACCCCGTCCACGTTGCCGGTATCGATGGCAATGCGCAGCTTGGTGCCTACGCCATCGGTGGCGCCGACGAGGATTGGATCGGTGTATCCCGCATCCTTGAGGTCAAACAAAGCGCCAAAGCCGCCCAGACCCGCCATCACGCCGGAGCGCGTGGTGCGTTTGGCGGCGGGCTTGATACGCTCCACCAGGGCGTTACCTGCGTCAATGTCCACACCTGCATCCGCGTAGGTGATGCCGTTTTTGCCGTCGCTCATTGGGTATGTCCTTACAATCCGATGCTTGGCGTGGTCCTTAATGCATTGGCTCGGCGATTGGAACAGGGGAATGCACCGCCTGCGTCAACAGGCGATGCAAGCGCAGTATCAGGCGCCGTATTGCCATGGGGCAGGCTGGTAAACGTAGCCGTTGGCGGATTTGCGCACCTTACCAAGGCCTGGGAAGTCGAGGTGTGATCCGGTAACCAGTAGGTTGTCGGCCGCCGCGCGATCAAACATGGCAAGTCGGGTGTCCACCGTTTGAGCGGCGTCGGTGTCAAAAGCGATGGTGAGGTTTGGGTTGTCAAACTGCAGTGCGGTCATATGCACCAGATCACCCCAGAACAGGAGCTGCTCATTGCCGGACTGCAGAAGATACCCTGCGTGCCCGGGGGTGTGGCCGGGCAAAGGCAGACTGGTCAGGCCTGGCAAAATGTCCTGTTCATTACTGTGAAGGATCATCCTGTGTGCGTATGGCGCTACCGTGTTGCGGGCAATTTGGAAGAAGCCACGCGAGCTTTCCGGCACGCCGGTCATAATTGCATCGTCATGCCAGAAGCCAAATTCAGTTTGCCCAACGGCCACTTGGGCATTGGCAAAAACCGCCTGACCATTGGCGTCAATCAAGCCGCCAGAATGATCCGGGTGGATGTGGGTCAAAGCAACAAAATCAATGGAGTCAGCACTGACGTTGATGGCATTCAAGGCTTTGCTCAGATCGCCCAGAGTGTCGCCAAGGAAAGAGCTGGTGCCTGCATCGACCAGCACGCGGCGTCCGCCGACCTCAACCAAAAACGCGTTGACTGGAATGCGCACTCCACCTGGGTAGAGTTTCTGCTGAGATTTTTCCAGCGCTGCGCTGACACCGGCCTCGTCAAAACCTGGGATCAGTGCGGGCGCCGCATCCAGATAGCCGTCGAGCAAAGCGGTCACCGTCGCATCCCCCACGGTGAAGCGATACGTGCCCTGGAACCGCTTTTCAGACGTTTGCGAGGCCAAGACTGGCGCGGGGACTGCTGCAACGGCGGGGGCTGCGGCGGCTGTGAACAAGAAGTTTCTACGGGTCATAGACATAAGGATCTCCAATATCCTTGAAGCAAATTTTGGTCCAGCTTGTGCTGGTATCGGCTATCTATGCTTGATAATTTGACCGCAGTACCGATGTGATGGTGATATGGGATATAAGGAGTGCTTATAGAATGGACCGAATGGGTTTGATGGAGACCTTTGTCAGTGCGCTTGCGGAGGGAAGTCTCTCTGGTGCGGGACAACAGCGCGGTATCTCGCAATCCGCAGCCAGTCAGCAAATTCGCCAGTTGGAAACCCACATCGGACAGCAATTGTTGCATCGGTCTCCGCAAGGTGTGTCTGCCACCCGGGCCGGGGTGTTGGTGCAGGAGCATGCGCAAAAGCTATTGGAGCGCTATGAGTTGATGCTGGCCGAATTGGAAGCATTGGATGGGGATGTTGCGGGCACCATACGGATAAATACTGGCAACTTCCTGGGACGCGTTGTGTTTGGACCTGTGTTGATTGAGCTGGGTAAGGCACATCCGGATTTGGATATCGTGCTTCGGATGGAAGATCGCTTAGTAGATGTGGTGCGCGAAGGATACGACCTTGCCATTAGAGCAGGACGATTGGGCGATACCTCTGGATTTGGACGCAAGATTGCGTCTCTGGAGACGGTGTTTTTTGCGTCTCCAAGTTATTTGGACAAGCAGGGGCGCCCCGAAGCGCCGGAAGATATGAAACGACTGAAATTTATTCAGCACCACGAGGACAAGACCGCGGGCTTTTTTGATGTGAAGCGTGATGGTCAAACCTATCAGGCGCCTGTTCGTGTGGGTTTCACAGCGGACGATCCAGAAATCATCTTGAAAGCCGTGCGCACGGGCATGGGCTACACCCGCGCCGCGCGTATGCTGATCCAAAAGGAGTTGGACGCGGGCATCTACGAAGTGGTGCTTCCTGAGTTTGAAGCGCCAAGCAAAGACGTGTTTGCGATTTCGCCAACAAAGACAATCGCCGGGTCAAAAATTGATCTCGTGATCAATGCTTTCGTCGAAAAATTGGTTGCGTTACGCCGCCAAGCGGAAATCAAATTGGTGGAAGGCAAACTGTCCGCTTGACGCCACTGGCGGCATTTCATAACCAAGCACTCGGCGGGCCTGTAGCTCAATTGGTTAGAGCAGAGCGCTCATAACGCTTTGGTTGCGGGTTCAAGTCCTGCCGGGCCTACCAAATCCGCCAATTCATCTGAGGTAAACTGGCTCTCTCTATCCATCAGCGAACGCGACGGTCTATGTTATTGGTGAGCGCTTTGACGCGTATGGTGCGCACTCCAGCCATTTGTTGTTCCGTAAGGACTACAGCTGTGGTGACTTCCCGCGTCTGATCTGACCCGCCAATAATTGGCTCTAGAGGTGGGCGGCCCATTAAGTTTAGAGTTAGCACGCCACCTTCAAGCGCACCTTCTTCTGGCAAAATCAAACGTGTATCCGATGTGCCGTGCACGGAGGACACCCCAACAGCCATAATCAATCTGCCTTCAGTGACGCGATGCACTTCGACAGAGGTGACTTTATCAATCGGCAAGCCACTATATTCCTCGGTTTCCTTGCTAGCAAAGAAGGATCGTCCGTCGTCCGTCTGGTCTGGTATCAGAGGATTTGCGGCTTCCACGGCAGCTTTGTCTTTGTCCCACCAATTTGCTGGGTTCCACCGAGATTGACAGGCAGAAAGCGCCAAGGTGGCGGTGAGCAATACTAAGACAGGTGTGCGCATCGATAGGCCTCATTCTTTGCATCATGGGTTAACCTATTCGTTTCGCCTTGAAAAGCTTCTGATGTGTGCACGGTACGAAGGGGTGGACCTTTTTGATTGTGCAACATAGGTGAGAGAGCATCATTTGAAGTCGCAGGAGTGATCCAACTATGGCAACCGAGGCCTTTGAAGACATCGTCGAGGACTTTGAGTTCATTGAGGATTGGGAAGACCGCTATCGCTATGTGATTGAGCAGGGCAAAGACATGCCTGTGCTGGATGAAGTACTGCGGGTGCCTGCGACCAAGGTGGATGGCTGTGCCAGTCAGGTGTGGCTGCATCCGACCATCGAAAATGGTGTGTTCCACTTTGAGGGCGCCAGTGACGCGATGATTGTCAGCGGCCTGATTGCAGTGTTGCGTAAGCTTTACAACGGCTTGAGCCTTGCCGAGGTGATTGCCGTCGATGCGCGAGCCGAGTTGGAGCGCTTAGGTCTAAACGAGCATCTGTCGTCACAGCGTTCAAACGGACTGCGCGCGATGATTGAACGGATTCGTTTGGTCGCCACCGAGGCTGCTTAAACGCCTTTGGCAGCGTTGTAATTGGCGGGGAGATCTATGGCCCAACGGAAGCGCGGGCGCGGAAGTGGGCAAGAACATAGAGACGGATCGCTGTAGCAAGCCCAGCATCCAAATCGCGCTCCGCATCAATTTGTGCTGCTAGGGCATTGATTGGGATATTCTTTTCTTCCGCGATGTCGCGGAAGGCACGCCAGAAATCGTCTTCTAACGACACGCTGGTACGGTGTCCACGCAGGGTAAGCGAGCGCTTGATTGGTCGGCTCATTCGCGTTCTTTTCCGTCCAGATCCCGACGGCTTTTTTCCGCCTGCGTCTCTTCCAGATTTTTCTGCGCTTTGGTGCGGCCAAATTTCACGGCGTTTTGGTCAGCCTGTGCTTTCTCTTCAGCGCGGGCTTTGGCTTTGCGGAACTTGTTGAGATTCACCACAGTCATGTAAGCAGGTTACTTTGAAAACGCAATATTGCCCAGACCATCAGCGTTTATCAAAAGATGGCCTCTGCTTCGCAAGTTTTAATCTCGTCAATCACCATGGCAAACACCGGCGTCGTGGCCAAGGATAGCCCACCCATAATTAGGATGAGGATCAGGTAGAGGGGACGAATGCTCTGTTTTTTCATAGCAGTTACCTAGGGTGGCTGTTGTTTATTTTCAAACGTTTGCCCAGCATTTTCCCGTCGAAAAAGAAAAGGCGGCTCAGATTTGAGCCGCCCTTTAGGTTGCTTTTGATGTCAGAGATCAGTCTTTGGGGCCAATCATCTGTTCCGGACGCACAACCGCGTCAAAGGTTGCCTCATCGACAAACCCAAGCGCGATTGCTTCCTCTTTCAGTGTGGTGCCGTTTTTGTGCGCGGTCTTGGCCACGGTGGTCGCGTTGTCATAACCAATGGTTGGGGCCAGCGCGGTCACCAGCATCAGGCTTTCTTTCATCAGCTTGTCGATACGCGGCTCGTTGGCTTTGATGCCGTTCAACATACGCTCGGTGAAGCTGTCCGCCACGTCGCCCAGAAGTTGCATGGATTGCAGCAGATTATAGGACATCATCGGGTTGTAGACGTTCAGCTCAAAGTGACCCTGAGAGCCGGCGAAGGTCATGGCGGCGTTGTTGCCCATGACGTGTGCGGCGACCTGGGTCATCGCTTCGGCCTGAGTTGGGTTCACTTTACCTGGCATGATCGAAGAGCCCGGCTCGTTTTCTGGCAGGATCAGTTCGCCAAGACCGGAGCGTGGGCCGGAACCTAGGAAGCGGATGTCGTTGGCGATTTTGTACATCGCGCCAGCCACGGTCGCCAAGGCGCCGGACATGAAGACCATGGCGTCATGCGCCGCAAGTGCTTCGAATTTGTTAGGTGCGGTGACAAACGGCAGACCGGTGATCTCGGTCATATGACCAGCCACAGCTTCGCCCCAACCAGGTTGTGTATTCAGACCAGTACCAACTGCGGTGCCGCCTTGCGCCAGCTCATAGATGCCTGGCAGTGCCGCTTCGACACGGGCGATGCCCTGACGGATCTGATGTGCATAGCCGCCAAATTCCTGACCCAGCGTGAGCGGGGTTGCATCCTGAGTATGGGTTCGGCCGATTTTGATGATGTCTTTGAACTCTTCGGACTTCGATTCCAGACCCTCTGCCAGCTTGTTCAAGCCCGGCAGCAGTACGTCACGCACGGTCATCGCGGCAGCGATGTGCATCGCGGTTGGGAAGGTGTCGTTGGAGGACTGACCCATGTTGCAGTGGTCGTTTGGGTGCACCGGATCTTTGGAGCCAATCACGCCGCCGAGGATTTCGATTGCACGGTTTGCAATCACCTCGTTGGAGTTCATGTTGGATTGGGTGCCGGAACCGGTCTGCCAAACGACCAGAGGGAAGTTGTCGTCAAATTTGCCGGCAACCACTTCGGAAGCCGCCTGAATGACGGCGTCCGCGATTTTCGTGTCCATCTTGCCGGTGGCTTTGTTCTGCATCGCGCAGGCCTGCTTGATCACGCCCAGCGCGCGTACAATTGCGACGGGCTGCTTTTCCCAACCGATTGGGAAGTTCATGATCGAGCGCTGGGTCTGTGCGCCCCAATACTTTTCGGAAGGGACCTCTAGTGGGCCAAAACTGTCGGTTTCAGTACGGGTATCTGCCATGACGACCTCCGGTAAAAAATGTCAGGAGTGTCATAGCGCAAGTGGGGCAAAGTGCAATACTGTATACCGTGGGATACCGCTAACAAAGTGCGGCAGAACAGCTTCGAAATGCGGGTTTGAAGGCCGCAGCAAGACCACCAAGACTTTAATCGAACAATTGACCGAGGGGGGTTACTTTCGGAAGCTGTCCAATGACACAACTTCTGCGTCCTTGCGCGGCTCTTCGACAATCTCTTCGAGATTGATTTCGTCAGGCAGCTCGTCCAGCACCTCATCCCCTTCCTCTTCATCCTGAGTTTCAAACCGCAGGCCGAATTCCACCGAGGGGTCCACGAAGGTCTTGATAGAATTATAAGGGATGTAAAGAGGTTCTGGCGCATCGCCAAAGTTGAGTGTTACAGCGAATCCTTCGTCTGTGACCGTCAGATTGTCATACCAGTGCTGCATGACCACGGTCATTTCGCCGGGGTATCGATCCACCAGCCACTCGGCAATTTCTACATCCGGATGTTGTGTGTCGAAGGTGATGAAAAAATGGTGCTCACCGGGTAGGCCGTTCTTTTGAACATCGGCCAAAACCGTCTGAATCAAGCTGCGCATCGCGCGATGCATGAGATTTCCGTAGTCGATGGTCCCGGACATGGCAGTGCTCCGATAGTCTGTTGTTTTGACAATAGACCATTGCGCGGGAAACGAAAGATGATCTAGCGCAAAAAGTTGGTTTAAAGCAGACCAATTAGCATCGCGGCTGAGGCTGAGAGCGCCAGCACACCGAGAAGTGGTAGGCGTAGTTTCAGCAAGGCGATGACTGCGGCCACTGTCAGCATGCCTGCGACTGGGTCAAAGCGGGTTAGAACGGGCAGGGTGCCGAAAGCACTGGTTGTGGTTTCGGCGAATAAAAGATTGATCGTGAACCACAGGCTCAGGTTGGCGATGACGCCCAAAACTGCTGAGGAAATCAACGTGAGGGCAGAGCTTAACCGGGGATTGGACAAGATACGGGAGACATGGGGGGCACCTGCGAAAATCCATAGAAAACAAGGAATAAAGGTGCACCACAGCGCGAGCAGGCCGGCAATCAGCGCAAGATTTGCTCCGCCTTGGAGTTGGCCTGCCAGCGTGGCCACAAACTGGGTGACGAGTATCAATGGGCCGGGAGTTGTTTCTGCCAGCCCCAGCGCGTCCATCATTTGATCGGTGGTGAGCCAGCCGAAGTCCTGCACCACGGCTTGAACCATATAGGCCAGTACAGCGTAGGCCCCCCCGAAAGTGACCACCGCCAGCTGTGAAAAAAACAGCGCAACGTCTTTCAGAAAGCCGCCGACTGCCACGGCAAAGATCACAGGTATGATCCAAAGGAAGCCCCAAATGGCCGCGGCGGTCGCGGTTTGCCGCCATGGGGCCGCCGTGTGATTTTCACTTTGTGAAGCGCCGGGCGGTGCAGCTTGTCCGGTCATCGCAAACCCCACGGCTGCTGCCAAGACAATAACGGCAGGAAAGGGTAGCGCAGCTGTGTATAGAGTAACGAAGCTGGCTAATGCGACTCCAGCGTTTACTTTGTTTGTCAGCACCTTGCGCGACAAACCTAAAAGCGCCTGGATGATGATGGCGACCACAGCCGCTTTTACGCCCAGAAATGCAGACGCCACCAGAGTAAGCTCGCCGTAAGCGGCATAGCCCGCAACGAGAAGGAAGATCAGCGCTGCGCCCGGAAGCACAAACAGACTTCCGGCGATAACGCCTCCAAGCGTACCACGCAGCTTCCAGCCACAGAAGGTGGCGAGTTGCATGGCCTCCGGCCCGGGTAACAGCATGCAAAAGGACAGCGCGCCGAGAAACTCTTTCTCTTTCAGCCAGCCCGTGCGCTCGACAAGCTCTTGGTGCATCAACCCGATTTGGGCCGCCGGTCCACCAAAGGACAAGAGACCTATGCGTCCAAAGACGCGCAGTAGTTCGGAGAGGTGGGGCATCTGCGTCATGGCGTATGGCTAGCGCAAGATGCCCTGAATGCAAGGGGTTTGTAGTGGTCTTAAGCGACCTTTTGCCCGGTCAGGCACATGGCCATAGTCTGTTCTGGCAGGAAACCCATTTTTTCAAAAAACGCAACAAAATCAAAGTTGTTATAGGCTTCAACCATGACTGCGCCTTCAAAACGAACAAAGAGTTGACCAAACCCTGTGATCCGATCTCCACTTACTGGATTTAGGATGCTCATGGTCCAAAGTGCCGCGGCCCAATCTCCATCCACCATTACTTTTTCAACACATACAAACGGATCTTCTACCAGCGCCAAGTACATTGTCGCCATTTCGCGGAAATCTTCCGGTCCAACATCGAACCCAGGAAGAACTCCTTCCGCGGTACTATCAGGACGGAACATCTCGTCGATGGCGTCCATATCTGCTTCTACCCAAACACGCCGAAACCAGTCTTCGATTATCTTACGTTTATCAACAGACATTTTCAGTGCCTTTCAGTTGTATCCCCACGATGAAAGCTAGGGTCCAAAGAGTAAGCGAATGGTTAAAAAGAAAGGTCAAATCGTGGCGAAAATGAGATTTTTAACAAATAAAGCGTTTTCGGGGCGCAAACCTTAACAACAGGCCAGCCGTTAACCATTTTTCGTTGAGAAATTAACCATTTCCTCTGCGGGAACGTAGAAAGGTTAACGCGCAGATTCGGCGCACCATTTCAAAGATTCGGGAGATAAAGTGCAGGATTCTGTTGCCAGGTTCCTGCGGACCCCGCCTGAGGCAGCTAGCTTCAGGACTTAGATTTCGGTGTTAGGCACTGCTTATGCAGCGACTGCTACCGGAGCACGATTGTCATTTGCAATTGTACAGTTTTCGCCGATAACGGTGGCAGACAGCCGAGACAAAGCTAACTTCTTTAGACGTCCGTCGATCCTATTTCGTCCCCATGATCCCCAAATGAAGGATGTTTGGTGGAGACGCCGGGTACCGCCCCCGGGTCCGATCCGTTTATTACAAGCGCGTTTATGTCCATAGTCCCCGAAAGGACATCTATTAGATAGTGTTGTTGCGCGGGGGGTGCAAGCGCCGTTAACCGGTTTTTGGCACGTCGGTAATGTGTCGGTATCGCGTCTGTATCGCGGAGGTGGCGCAAATGGCGGTCCGACAGGGGTTGTCAGACCGCGCGTTGCGGCGCCAAAGGTTAAACGCCGTTAGGAATGTTCGGTGTAAGAGGCGTCCCAGAAATCCATTTCCAATTTCACGGCCCGTAGGAAGAGGGCTTCGACGTCACCTTGCGCCTCAGAGGTGAGAGTTGGCCACACGGCGTCCAGTTGTGAGCGTAGATACTCCACGACTCCCTCAAAGCCTTCGCCCGCGTGAAGCGTGATCCATTCGGCAAAATAGAAGGGCAGGGTGTCTTTGGGCGGGTTCACCGGGGAGGCCCAGCTGAGATAGACCCACTCCGCCACGACCAACACGGCCAGCATGAGTTCGTAACGGCCAGACGCAGCAGCTTCCGCCATCAGCGCGTTAAAGCCTTCCGTGGGCGGCGCTGGGGGCGCGTTTTGTTCCGCCTGACTCATGTCCAGCGCCTCAAAGGAGCGTAGGAAATATGTATTCTCCGGGCTGGTGACCAGCGCGAGGAATTGCGCGGCAGGGACCGAGTCGGCCAAGGTCGGCGCATGGGCAATGGCACTTGCCAGCAGGCGCACGAAGTTACCGACAAACTGGTAATCCTGCGCCAGATACCAGCGCATTTTGTTCAGGGGCAGGGTGCCTTCTGCCAGTTCGGTGCAGAACGGGTGTGTGGTCGCGGCGGTCCAGTCGTCACCCGCAAGGGTGCGCAGATGGTCGGTTGGGCGCATGTGTGTCTCCTGTTGATCGGCTTAGATGCCGTTTCGGCGGAGAAAACGCAGAATGTAGGAGAGGTGCAAGGCGATAGTTCGGACTACCGCCGCGCGCGGGCCTCCATGGCCTCTTCGCCCAGAGTGAGCGTATAGGCGGTGAGCTCCGCAAGGGCTGCATCCGCGTCGGCGCCGTTTTGCATTTCCAAAGCATCGGCGATCCGGGTGTGCAAGCCGATGATCACATCGCGGTTGCGCTGGGTGAAGGTGATCATGTTCATCAGGGGCTGCATGGCTTCTACGGCGCCCGCGAGTTGATAAGAGAGCACCGGGTTGTCCGCGCCGTCAACAAGAGCACGGTGAAAGGCCACATCGCTGTCACAGAAACGTTCGTCTGACAGGCCCGGCTGCGCCTGCCGATGGATTTCCGCGCGCATGGTGGCGAGATGGTCCGGGGTGCGGCGTTGGGCCGACAAAGGCGCGCAAGCGCGCTCCAAGGCAAAGCGAGCTTCGCAGGCGGTTTCAAAATCCACGGCGTTCATCGACAGCAAGAGCGTGCTGGTGGTGATATGTTGGGCGTAGGCTTCGTCGTAAGACAGGCGCCGCACAAAAGCCCCGCCGGTGGCGCCACGTTGGGTACGAATGAGGTTCTGCGCCGCCAGACGTTTGAGCGCCTCGCGCACGGTGGGGCGGGAGACGTCAAACTGGTCTGCCAACTCAGCTTCCGAGGGCAGGCGTTCGTCTACAATCATATCACCGGAGATGATCGCATCGCGTATGGCTTTGGCGATTTGCGCGGAGAGGTCGGCTTTGTTCTTGGGGTCTATTTTCAATTGTCTGACATTTAGTGTTTGCTGCGCGTTTAATTGTCTGACATTTTAGTCTCAAGAAGTGAGTCGCGGCAAGAGGAGGAATGTCGACGATGATGGCAGATCGCATTCGTTCCATGACTGGGTCCCATTGGCTTGCCTTGTTTGGCGGTATTCTGGCCGCGTGGGCCGTGCTGTTTCTGATGGCCATTCCGGCAGAGATGCGGGAGCTCAACGCGATTTATGGTGCGGACTTCTGGGTCAGCCTGTGCACGATCACACCGGATGCCAGCGGCTTTGCCCGGGTGTTGCTGATGTGGGTTGTGATGAGCGCCGCGATGATGGCGCCGACAGCTTTGCCAGCCTTTGCCACCTACGATGATTTGGCGCGCCAAGCGCCCGGCGCGAAGTTTTCCGCGCTGGTGGGCGGCTATCTGGCGGTGTGGATCGGCTTTTCAGTGTTGGCCGCAGCGCTGCAGATGGTGTTCTTTCAAGCGGGGCTGCTTGGCGCGTTGGGCGAAAGCCGGTCGGCGTTATTCTCGGCCTTTTTGCTGGTGGTGGCGGGGCTATATCAGTTTTCCCCCATGAAGGAGGCCTGCCTGTCCAAGTGCCGTATGCCAATGACGTTTTTCATGCAGCATTGGGACGAGGGGCCTTGGAAAAACGGATTGCGTTTGGGCCTGACCTGTTTGGGCTGCTGTTGGGCGTTGATGCTGTTGGCCTTTGTAGGCGGCGTGATGAACATCGCCTTCATGGGGCTGGCTACGCTGATTATGATTTTTGAGAAACTGCCCGAGGTCGGGCGTTGGGTGACAAAACCGCTGGGGCTCGTGCTGTTGTGCAGCGCAGCCTATTTGGCGGCGAGCGCCCTGTGAGGAACACTTAAGGAGGAGCAACCATGGCATCGGATCGCATTCAAGCGCCCGCCAAGATCGACAACCGCCACCCGGACGCAATGAAATCCGGACTGGGCACCATTCCGTGGACCATCAAAGGGGAGCTGATCCTCAACTGTAACTGTACAGTGTTCTGCCCCTGCGTGGTGAGCCTTGGGCTGCATCCGCCTACGGAAGGCCATTGTCAGACCTGGGGCGGTGTGCGCATTGACCAAGGTCAGTATGGCGACGTGGATCTGTCTGGGCTGAACATCGGCCTGTTGATTGAGATCCCGGGCATGATGAGCCGTGGCAACTGGAAAGTGGCGCTGTTCATTGATGATCGCGCCAGCACAGAAGCCTACAACGCATTGGTGGATATTTTCAGCGGTAAAGCCAAAGGCACCACCGGTCTGTTCCAGGTTCTGGTGGGCGAGATCATTGGCGTGGAGCGTCAGCCTGTGAGCTATGACACCTCCGAGGACGGCAAGACTCGTCACATCACTGTCGGCAAGAAGATCGAGGGTGTGGTCTATCCGGTTGAAGGCAAGAACAAAGACGAAGAGATTGTGATCTCCAACACCAAATACTGGATGGGTCCGGACATCACCGTGGCGACCGCCTCCAAGGGCCGTGTTCGTGCCTTCGGTCGGGTGTGGGACTTCGGCGGTCGTTCTGCTGAAATCTGCCAGATCGACTGGCACGGGCCTCGCTAAGGCAGATGTCGTTGATCACGCCCTCATACTGCCAGATGATGGCGACGTATAACGCCTGGCAAAACCAGTCGATGCGTGCGGCGTGTGAAACCCTGACCGAGGCAGACCTGCGGGCCGATCGTGGTGCGTTTTTTGGCTCGGTCATGGCGACGATCAACCACATCCTCTGGGGCGATGCCCTGTGGATGAGCCGCTTGGACGGCGGGGATGGGCCGTCCAAGCCGGCGATTGAACATGCAAATCTGTGTCCGACCCTTGCCGTCTGGGCACAGGAGCGCAAACGCATGGATCGGCGGATTATGCAGTGGGCAGAGAATGTTACCGCTGAAAGCTTAAGTATTGATTTGCACTGGCATGCGCAGATGTTGAACAAGGACATGCACAAGCCGATGGCGCTGTGTGTGGTGCATTTGTTCAACCACCAGACCCACCACCGCGGCCAAGTGCATACCATGCTGACCGGGTTTGGTCGCAACACAGAAGACACGGATTTGGTTTTGATGCCTGAGGAGGTTTCATGGCTCTGATTTCCCCATCACGGCGCCTGCGCCGCACGCCGTTTTCGGACGGGGTCGAGGCGGCTGGCGTAAAAGCTTACACGGTCTACAACCGTATGTTGTTGCCAACGGTGTTTCGTTCTGTGGAAGAGGACTACCGCCACCTCAAAACCGCGGTGCAGGTTTGGGATGTGGCGGTGGAGCGTCAGGTGGAAGTGCGCGGGCCAGATGCAAGCAAGCTGATGCAGATGCTCACACCACGGGATTTGCGCGGTATGCTGCCGGGGCAGTGCTACTACGTGCCTATCGTGGATGAGACTGGCGGGATGCTCAATGATCCGGTTGCAGTGAAACTGGCCGAAGATCGATGGTGGATTTCGATTGCCGATAGCGATTTGCTGTTGTGGGTCAAAGGCATCGCTTATGGCTATCGGCTGGATGTGCTGGTGGATGAGCCCGATGTGAGCCCACTGGCGGTGCAAGGACCGAAAGCGGACGATCTCATGGCGCGGGTGTTTGGCGACAAGATCCGTGATGTGCGGTTCTTCCGTTTTGGCTGGTTTGAGTTTCAGGGGCGCAGCCTTGTGGTGGCGCGGTCTGGCTATTCTAAACAGGGTGGATTTGAAATCTACGTTGAGGGCGGGGACATCGGCATGCCGCTTTGGAATGCTCTCATGGAAGCGGGCAAAGATCTCGATGTCTATGCAGGGTGTCCCAACCTGATTGAGCGGATTGAAGGCGGGTTGCTGAGTTATGGCAACGACATGACCGATGACAACACGCCACATGAATGTGGTTTGGGGCGTTTCTGTAACACCAACACGGCAATTGGCTGTGTTGGACGCGATGCGTTGTTGCGGGTGGCGCAGGAAGGGCCTGTGCGACAGATCCGGCCAATCGAGATCCACGGCGCTGCGGTGCCGCCGTGCGATCAGCTGTGGCCGATCATGGATGGCGACGATCATGTGGGCAATGTGAGCAGCGCGGCGTGGTCGCCGGACTTCACCACAAATGTGGCGATTGGCATGGTGCGGATGACGCATTGGAAATCCGGCACCGAGGTGGATGTGGTGACACCGGATGGCGTGCGGCCAGCGACGGTTTACGAAGCTTTCTGGCAATAGCGGATGTGGTCGGGGGTGGAGGCCTTCGACGAGGAAAATTTGGGTATAGAAAGTCGGGCGGCGGTCCGGCGCGAGAGGAGAGATGAGATGTTCAAAGCACTGGTGATGGATCAAAACGACGAAGGTCTGGCAAACGCGTCGATCAAGGATTTGACGCTGGATGATCTGCCGGACGCAGAGGTCACGGTGGCGGTGGAATACTCCACGGTGAACTACAAGGACGGGCTGTGCCTGTCTGCCAAAGGTGGCGGTTTGGTGCGCAAATATCCTCACGTGCCGGGCATTGATTTTGCTGGCACCGTCGAGGCCTCCGATGATGATCGCTACAAGCCGGGCGACAAGGTTGTGCTGACCGGTTGGCGCGTGGGCGAGGCACATTGGGGCGGCTATGGACAGAAGGCACGGGTGAAGGCGGATTGGCTGGTGCCGCTGCCAGAGGGGCTGACACCGCAGCAGGCGATGGCGGTTGGGACTGCAGGGTTCACGTCGATGCTGTCGGTGATGGCGTTGGAAGATCATGGATTGAAGCCCGGCAATGGTCCGGTTCTGGTGACTGGTGCCGCCGGGGGGGTGGGCTCTGTGGCGGTCGCGATCCTGGCAAATCTTGGCTACGAAGTTGCCGGTGTGACCGGGCGTCCCGAGAGTGGCGATTACATCAAGTCATTAGGCGCGACGCAGATCGTGGCGCGGGAAGAGCTTAATGAGACGGTGAAGCGCCCACTGGAAAGCGAGACTTGGTCCGGTTGTGTGGATGCCGTGGGCGGCGCGATGCTGGCGCGGGTGCTGGGTCAGATGAAATATGGGGCCTCTGTGGCCGCCGTGGGCCTGGCCGGAGGGGCAGCGCTTCCTGCCACCGTGATCCCGTTCCTGCTGCGCGGCGTGAATCTGTTGGGCATCGACTCCGTGATGCAGCCCTATGATAACCGCCTGCGTGCCTGGGAGCGAATTGCCAAAGACCTGCCGATGGATAAGTTGGAAGCCATGGTGAAGCCGGCCACCCTGTCTGATCTGCCGCAATTGGGCGCAGACATTCTGCAAGGTCAGGTGCAGGGCCGCGTTGTGGTTGACGTGAACGCCTAACAGCGCGAAAACACTGTGAAACAGGCGGGTGAGGCAACTTGCCCGCCTTTTGCATGTCTGAAGGAGGTGGCGCGCCATGAGCTATGACAACGACAATATTTTTGCAAAAATCCTGCGGGGCGAAATCCCAAGCGAGAAGCTTTATGAGGATGACGACACCTATGTGTTTATGGACATCATGCCACGCGCAGACGGGCATTGCCTGATCATTCCAAAGACGCCGTGTCGCAACATGCTGGACGCCACACCGGAGCAGCTGACCGCCTGTTTGAAAACAGTGCAGAAGATGGGCCACGCGGTGATGAAGGCCTTTGACGCTGAAGGCGTGACCGTGCAGCAGTTCAACGAGGCCGCGGGCGGGCAGGAGGTGTTTCACCTGCATTATCATGTGTTGCCGCGCCACGAAGGCGTAAAGTTGCGCCCACCGGGCACGATGGCGGATTTTGCGGTGCTGAAAGAGCAGGCGGACAAGATCCGCGCGGCGCTGGCATAAACGCCGCGTTTTGTACGTGTTTCCCGGCTTGACCCTGCCGGGAAACGGCGGTTTGGTGCGGGTCAATTCAGGGGAGGTATCCGATGCTTGACGTAGATTTTGTGCGCAGCCAGTTTCCGGCGTTTTCTGAGGCTTCGCTTGAGGGGCAAGCGTTTTTTGAGAATGCTGGTGGCAGCTATACCTCTGCGCAGGTGATTGACCGCCTGACCCGCTTTTACCGCGAGCGTAAAGTGCAGCCCTATGCGCCTTATCGGGCGTCAGAGCTGGGCGGGGCCGAAATGGACGAAGCCCGCGCACGTCTGGCCGCGCTTATGGGGGTTGAAACAGATGAGGTCTCTTTCGGGCCGTCTACGACGCAGAACACTTATGTTCTGGCCCAGGCGTTTCGTCAGTGGATGGACCCGGGTGACGCAATCATTGTGACCAATCAGGACCATGAGGCCAATTCCGGCCCGTGGCGTCGACTGGCCGACGAAGGCATCGAGATCCGAGAATGGAAGATTGATCCGGACACAGGCCACCTTGATCCGGAAAAGCTGATGGAGCTTTTGGATGATCGGGTGCGGTTGGTGTGTTTTCCGCATTGCTCCAATGTGGTGGGGGAAATCAACCCGGTGGCGAAGATCACGTCCTTGGCCCATGCGGCGGGTGCGTTTGTTTGCGTAGACGGTGTAAGCTATGCGCCCCATGGCCTGCCAGATGTTGGCGGCATGGGGGCGGATATCTACCTGTTTTCGGCCTACAAGACCTATGGTCCCCATCAGGGGATCATGGTGATCCGGCGCAACATCGGGAATATGCTTCCGAACCAAGGCCACTATTTCAACGGCGATAGCCTGTATAAGCGGTTTACACCTGCCGGACCTGACCATGCACAGGTGGCCGCGAGTGCGGGGATGGTGGATTACATAGAGGCTCTGGCGGCGCATCACGGGATCATGGGCGAAACACCCGTGGCGACCGGCGTGGCCGTGCATGACTTGATGCGCGACCATGAAGAAAAGCTTTTGCAGCCTTTGCTGGATTATGCGGCCTCCAAGAACTCGGTGCGTTTGATTGGCCCCACAGAGGCCGCCAAACGGGCGCCAACGGTGGCATTGGTGGCCAATGCTCCGGGTGAGGCACTGGCGGCGCAGTTGGCGGGGCGTGGCGTGATGGCTGGGGGCGGTGATTTCTATGCTGTCCGCGCGCTTGACGCGATGAATGTGGACACGGATCACGGCGTTTTGAGGGTGAGTTTTGTACACTACACCAGCGAAGCAGAGGTTCAGAAACTGATTTCGGCACTGGACGACGTTTTGTGATCCAAGCCCGTGGCCACGCCGTAAGTGTTTGAAAGCACACTAAAGGCGGGGTTCGGACCATCCCATGACAGACTCTGCTCCACTGACGATCTTGTGGTTTCGTCGCGATTTGCGGCTCTCTGATCATGCGGCTTTGACCGCTGCTGCTGCACGCGGGCCAGTCTTGCCTGTGTTTGTACTCGACCCCATATTTGAAAGCCTCGGTGCAGCAGCCAAAATGCGCTTGCTGCTGGCTTTGAGAGCCTTGTCGCAGGATCTTGAGGCGCGGGGGATGCGCCTTGTCCTGCGGCGGGGTGCCGCCTTGCCCGTTCTGCAAGAGCTGGTTGCGGAGAGTGGTGCGGAGGCGGTTTATTGGAGCCGGGCCTATGACGCCCCGTCGGTTGCGCGCGACACCGAGGTAAAGACGGCTCTAAAGGAAGCAGGTCTTCAGGCGCAGAGTTTCACGGGTGCTTTGTTGTTTGAACCATGGTCGGTGGAGACCGGTCAGGGTGGGCCCTATCGCGTGTATACGCCGTTTTGGAAGGCCGTACGGCATCGCGACGTGGCGTCCTTTTTTTCGGTGCCAGAATTGTCGGGTCCATCGGATTGGCCGGTCAGTGATGATCTGGACGCTTGGGCTTTGGGGGCACAGATGCGCTGCGGCTTTGATGTGGTTGCAGGTCGGGTGCAGGCCGGAGAAGCGGAAGCGCAGGCGAAACTGGCCTGTTTTCTGGACACACGCGTGGATGCCTATAAGGCCAAGCGGGATTTTCTAAACGTGGCGGCAACGTCCGACCTGTCCGATGCTTTGACTTACGGGGAAATCAGCCCTGCACAGATGTGGCACGCTGGCCAACGGCGCATGCAGGATGGTGCCGCAGGGGCCGAGCACTTTCTAAAGGAAATTGTGTGGCGTGAGTTTGCTTGGCATTTGCTGTGGCACTATCCGGCGATGGATCGAGAGAATTGGCGAGAAGACTGGGGGCAGTTCCACTGGCACGAAAATGCGAGCGATCCGTTCTTTGTTGCCTGGTGTCAGGGTCGGACCGGTGTGGACGTTGTCGATGCGGCCATGCGTGAGCTCTATGTAACGGGCAAAATGCACAACCGCGCGCGGATGATTGTTGCGAGTTATTTGACCAAACATCTGCGCATGCACTGGCGGTTGGGGCTGCAGTGGTTTGAAGATTGTTTGGTGGACTGGGACCCTGCGTCCAACGCGATGGGTTGGCAATGGGTGGCGGGCTGTGGACCCGATGCAGCCCCATATTTCCGCATCTTCAACCCGGACACGCAGGCGGAAAAATTCGACGCAGATGGCGCTTATCGACGCTATTGGCTTGATCCCGGATCGGATGGGGCAAAGGCGTTCATGCAGGCGATTCCACGCAGCTGGCTTCCGGTGTTTGAAACCCCGGTGCATGCGCCGATCGTGGCCTTAAAGGCAGGCCGTGACGCCGCCCTCAAGGCCTACGAAGACTTCAAATCACAATAATAACTTGCCGTAACGCGCTGGTCGCGCTTAGCATTTATGGCACACAGGGAAGAGGGGAGTAGATATGTATCTGACATCGACCAAAGGCGAAGAGAACCTACCGCGCTATTTTGCGGCCGTGTTTGACACCGCAAAGAAGATCAACCATGGGCGGATCGACTTTGTGATGGAAGATGGGCGCAAGTTTCGGGCGGAAGGACCAAAGCCGGGGCCGGTCTGTGAGATGCATGTGCACAATGGAGACACTTTTGCGCGATTGATGCGCGAGGGCGAATTGGGGTTCTGTGAGGCCTACCTAGAAGGATGGTGGAGCAGCCCTGACTTGCAGGCGTTCTGCGATTTCCTGCGCAATGACAACGACGCCCTGAGGGACGGGTTCCCCGGCATGTTTTTTGTGCGTGCTTTTGAGAGACTGCGCCATTGGATGAACACCAACACCAAGACACAAGCCAAGAAAAACATCAGCTACCACTACGACTTAGGTAACGAGTTTTATGGTTTGTGGCTGGATGACACGATGACCTATTCTTCGGCTATCTTTAAGACCGGTCAGGAAAGCATGGAGGATGCGCAGATCGCCAAATACGCCAGCATGGTGGATCAGATGGGGGTAAAACCCGGCGATCACGTGTTGGAAATCGGCTGTGGCTGGGGCGGGTTTGCCGAATATGCAGCGAAGGAGCGCGGGCTCAAGGTGACCGGTCTGACGATCTCCGAAGAGCAGTTGAAGTATGCTAGGGAACGCATTGAGAAGGCAGGGCTTTCTCATATGGTAGACTTCAAGCTTCAGGATTATCGTGATGAGACGGCAACCTATGATGGGATAGCCAGCATTGAGATGTTTGAGGCCGTTGGAGAAAAGTACTGGCCGGTCTATTTTGAAACCGTGCGGGAGCGCTTGAAACCAGGCGCGAAGGCGACTTTACAGATCATCACGCTGACGGAACAACGGTTTGAACAATATCGCAAAGGTGTTGATTTCATTCAAAAGTACATCTTCCCCGGTGGCATGTTGCCGAGTCCAACTGCCTTGCGGGAAGAGGTTAAGAAGGCGGGTCTTACTGTGGCTGGCTCCATTGAGTTTGGTGAGAGTTACAGCCAGACACTGCGCCGTTGGCATGAGACATTTAATGACCATTGGGACCGTATCCAGGGCATGGGCTTTGACGAACGTTTCCGCCGCATGTGGAACTTTTATCTGACCTCTTGTGCTGCGGCGTTTCGCAGTGGAAGCTGTGACGTGACTCAAATCACGATTGCAAAGCCCGGTACATGACCACATCCAACAAGTTGATTGCCGCCATCTGTCTTGCCTTTATTGGGGGATTGGTGGCGGAGTTTGTAAAACCCCAAATGCCGGAAGGGTCCGATCCAGGGCACCTGACGCTGATCAGCGCGTTTGTGGGGGTGATCGTCGGGTGGCGTGTCATGGGGCGCCGCGCAGGTCAGAGCGGATCTATCGAGCTTGGTCTGGTAGGTGTAGCGGCTTTGGTCTTTTGGGGACTGTTTGTGTTTGGCATGATAGAAATGCTTGATCTGGCTTACAGCCGCCGGTTGGATGAACCGGTGGAGGCGATGGAGCGGGTCGTGACCATTGCGTTGGAATATGCGCTGTATCTGGCGCACCCCAATGTCCTAATCACGCTGGGTGTCGGCGTCGTGGTGAGCGGATTTGCAACCAATTTTGCCGCGCGGCGCTGGGGATAATAAATGAATAATGTGTTTGTTTACGGCACGTTGCGACACGTGCCGCTGCTCGCGACCGTGATTGGCAGAGACGCAGAAACATTGAATCTCCGTAAGGGCGCGCTGCCAAACCATGCCGTCTTTGCGGTCAAGGATCAGGATTTTCCAATTTTGAAGCCTGCTGATGGGCAGGCGACTGGGCTGTTTATTGGCGACCTGAGCGATACTGAAGTAGAGCGACTGCGGTTTTATGAAGGTAGCTATGACTATGATCTAACAGATGCAGTTGTCATTGTTGACGAGAGCGAATGCGCGGCCAGAGTGTTCAAGAGCGACAATGAGGGTTGGATTCCGGATGGGGCTTGGTCGCTAGAGAACTGGGCGCAGCGGTTTGGCGAAGTGACTGTGCTGCGCGCCGTTGAAGAAATGAGCTACTTTGGCGTCCGGTCCCGTCAGGACGTGGATCGAATGCTACCTATGATCAAGGCACGTGCGACCGCAAAACTGCAGGCCAAGCGGCGTAATGACGCGCTCAGTCCAAGCGGGATGACGGCTGCAGACGTCAGTGATGTGTCGCTGGAACGGCCCTATGCCGAATATTTTACACTGGATGAGTTTGATCTGACGTTTCGCCGTTTTGATGGTGCGCAGAGCGAAATGGTCAAACGGGCCGTGTTTGTTGCGACAGACGCGGTGATCGTATTGCCTTATGATCCGGTGCGGGATCGCGTTTTGTTGATTGAACAATTTCGGCCAGGTCCATTTGCAAGGGGGGATGATCTTCCCTGGCAATTGGAGCCCATTGCAGGCCGTTTGGATGCAGATGAAAGCCCGGAAACCTGCGCCCGACGGGAGGCGCAAGAAGAAGCCGGGTTGGAGCTGACTGCGCTACATGAGGTGGCAAATTGCTATGCCTCACCGGGGTGTAGTACGGAATTTTATAATATTTACTTGGGCTTGGCCGATCTTCCTGAAGAGGTTGTCGGCGTCTCGGGTTTGGAGCAGGAAGCGGAAGACATTCGGTCTTATGTCTACAGCTTTGATGAGCTGATGCAGATGGTCGATCGGATGCAGGTGGTGAATGCGCCGCTGGTGTTGGCAGCGCTGTGGTTGGCACGTCATCGCGACAGGCTGCGCGGGACCGCTTGAGTTTGCCGCGCGCCTTGCCTACACAGGATTTCAGACATCTATAAAGGACCGCGCAACATGCATATCGCCCGTGATCTGGCCCAAGCGATTGGCAACACCCCTTTGATCCGCCTGAACAAAGTCAGTGATGAGACAGGGTGTGAGATTTATGGCAAAGCGGAGTTCATGAACCCCGGCCAGTCGGTTAAAGACCGTGCCGCGCTTTACATCATCAAAGACGCGATTGCGCGCGGCGATTTGAAGCCGGGTGGCACGATTGTCGAGGGCACCGCCGGAAACACCGGGATCGGCCTTGCGCTGGTGGGAGCCTCCATGGGGTTCAAAACCGTGATCGTGATCCCAGAGACGCAATCGCAGGAAAAGAAAGACATGTTGCGCCTTGCTGGCGCGGAACTTGTGCAGGTGCCGGCGGCGCCTTACCGGAATCCCAACAACTATGTGCGCTATTCCGGCCGTCTTGCGGCGGAGTTGGCGAAGACCGAACCAAATGGCGCGATCTGGGCCAATCAGTTCGACAACGTGGCCAATCGTCAAGCGCATGTTGAAACCACAGGGCCGGAAATCTGGACACAGACCGAAGGCAAAGTGGATGGCTTCACCTGTGCGGTGGGGTCTGGTGGTACGTTGGCGGGCGTGGCGGAAGCCTTGCAGTCAAAGGGCGTGAAAATCGGCCTCGCGGACCCAATGGGCGCGGCGCTGTATAATTTCTACACCAATGGAGAGTTGAAATCCGAGGGTGGGTCCATCACCGAAGGCATCGGGCAGGGGCGTATCACGGCCAACCTTGAAGGCTTCACTCCGGACATGAGCTATCAAATCTCCGATGAGGAAGCTCTACCTTACGTGTTTGACCTTCTGGAGAACGAAGGGCTGTGCTTGGGCGGATCGTCTGGCGTGAATGTTGCCGGTGCGGTGCGCATGGCCAAGGAGATGGGCCCGGGGCACACGATTGTGACCATCCTCTGTGACTATGGCACACGCTATCAGTCCAAGCTGTTCAACCCGGAATTCCTCAAGGAAAAAGGCCTGCCAACCCCGGCATGGCTGGGCAATAAGGGGCCGAGCAGCATTCCGGGTGTGTTTGAAGACGTATAAGGCAGTGTCATAATATGCGCCCACTGATGAGGTATCTAAGTGTAGCGGTCACGGTACTGACCGTTTGGGTAACAGCAGTTTGGGCGCAAGGCACATTGCCGCCTGACTATGGCGAATGGCGGCGGGTTGCAGATCGCGCCGCTGAAGCTATCGACAATGATCGCGCCTCAGATGCGGCGATGGATACGCTGCGCGATCAGCTGTCGCTTTGGAGCGAAGACTTCACCAAAGAAAGCTCGCGGTCCCGAATTTCGGTGACCACGCTTGAGGCACAGTTGGAGCGTTTGGGTCCTGTGCCAGAGGGGGGCGAGGCAGAGGACGTCGCTGAGGAACGGCGACAATTGGAGTTGGCGCTGTCAGAGGCCACGGCCCCTGTGCGGCGGGCTGAACTGGCGCTGACTGAGGCAGAACAGCTTATCCGGTCCATAGATGTGTTGCTGCGGGAACGGCAGACACAAATTCTGCTGGAGCCCGGACCGGTCCCGCTGAATCCGGATCTGTGGTGGCCGGCGATACGTGAACTGAAAGAGTCTGTCCGGCTTATCGCGTTGGAGTTTCAGACCGGTTGGGTGCACGAAAGACAGCGCAACGAGCTTCGTAAGTCGTTGCCCCAAATGCTGTTTAAATTGGCAATCGCCGTTGTGCTTTTGACGCGCGGGATGCGGTGGACTGACAAGGCGCTACAAAGCATGGTCCGAGATCGGGCGCATCTGTCAGCCGGGCGCTGGATCGCGGTGTTCTGCCTGTCTTACGGCCAGGTCGTGTTACCGATGTTGGGGGTTTTTGCGTTCTCCAAAGCGGTCTATGCCACGGACCTACCGGGTTTGCGTGGCGACGTGGTTTTGTCCATTCTGCCACTTATGACCTTTGAGTTCCTCACCGCACGGTGGTTGGGAGAACGGGTGTTTTCCCGCAATGACAGACCTCTATTGCTGGTTAGCCTCACTGACGTCGAAAAGCGCAAGGGACGCCGGGCAAGTACGGTTCTGGGAGCGATGCTTGCACTGAGTACATTGTTTGTGGAACTGGCACGGTATGAGAGTTGGACCCGCGGTACGGAAGCCGTTCTATTCTTCATAACCACTGTGGTTGCCGCATATTTCCTTGGTCTGTTGGGGCGGTTGGTCTCTCGCCACGCGGGCTCCATGCGGGCCGAAGACGGTGGACCTCTGACGGCTATTGGACAGCTTATCTCCTTGTTGGGGCGGTATACTTTTGTGGTGTCGTTGATCGGAGGCGTTCTGGCCACAATCGGGCTGACACGTGGTGCGAGCTATCTTGTGTTTTCCAGCACCCGCACTGTGTTTCTTGTGGCGTTCCTGCTGGTGGCGCAGCGCGTCATTCAGAAGATTTTCTCCGCTCTGAACGGGCGCGATGATGACGAAAGCCCATTGGCGGCGGTTTTAGCTGGTATTGGCATTGTATTTTTGTCCCTGCCAGTTTTCCTGATGTGTTGGGGCGCGCGGGTTGCTGACCTGCAACAAATGTGGAGCAACATTTCCGACGGTCTGCGGTTTGGTGATTTGGTTCTGTCGCCGGAAAATATCCTGCTTCTGATTGTGGTTTACGCCTTTGGCCATGCCGCCACCCGTTTGTCGCAAAGCTTCTTGCGCGACAACATTCTTCCGAAGACACGGCTTGATGCTGGCGGGCAAACCGCTGTGGTTGCCGGCGCGGGCTACATTGGCATTTTCCTCGCGGCCGTGATCGCCCTGACTGTTGCAGGGATCAATCTCGGCAATATCGCACTGTTTGCCGGTGCCTTGTCTGTCGGTATTGGTTTTGGCCTGCAGAACATCGTGTCAAACTTTGTAAGTGGAATCATCCTGTTGATTGAGCGCCCTGTGAGCGAAGGTGACTGGATCGATGTGAACGGGCAAACAGGATATGTGCGCGATATCTCGGTGCGTTCGACCAGGATCGAGACTTTTGATCGCACGGACGTGGTGATCCCGAACAATGATCTGATTTCCGGTACAGTTACGAATTATACACGCGGCAACACGGTAGGTCGGGTGATCGTGCCGGTTGGAGTGGCGTATGGCACGGATACACGCTGGGTTGAGGGCATTCTGCGCGAGATCGCGGAGGCGCATCCAATGGTGTTGGCGAACCCGGCACCATCTGTGGTGTTTCAAGGATTTGGCGCGGACTCGCTGGACTTTGAAATCCGAGCGATCTTGCGTGACGTGAACTGGATGTTGACGGTGAAAAGCGATTTGAACCATGAAATCGCGCGGCGCTTTGTGGAAGAGGGTATCGAGATACCCTTCGCTCAGCGCGATTTGTGGTTGCGCAATCCGGAAGTTTTGCGTGGCGAGGCTCCAGCGGCAAACTCGCCTGCATCTCCTTTGGCAGCCAGTCCGGCACCTGCCAGTACAACGCCAATACCGCCGGATTTGGATGACATGGACGGCGCAGATGGGGACGGAGACGGTCGATGAGCAAACTGTTGTTTTTGGAAGACGCCTATCAGAAAGAAGCGATTGGCGTGGTGATCGGACACACTCCGGAAGGAGGTATTCTGCTGGATGCGCCCTTGTTCTACGCGACAAGTGGCGGGCAGCCGGGGGATAGCGGTGTGCTTGAATGGGATGGTCATACCACTGAAATCGCGACGACGGTGAAAACACACGAAGGTGAGATTGCCCTCGTTCCTTCAGCGCCAGAAGAGTTGCCGCCAATTGGCACGGACGTGAAACAGGTGCTGGATTGGGCGCGGCGTCATCGACATATGCGCGTGCATACGGCGCTGCATCTGTTGTCTGTGGTGATCCCTTTGCCCGTGACCGGTGGGTCCATTGGTGCAGAGAAAGGCCGGTTGGACTTTGATATGCCGGAGGCGCCAGCGGACAAGCAGGCCTTAAGCGATGCCCTGAACGCTTTGATTGATCGGGATCTGGCCGTGACCGAAGACTGGATCACCGATGCGGAACTAGAGGCCAATCCGGGCTTGGTAAAAACCATGTCCGTTGCGCCACCGAAAGGTGCCGGCAAAGTACGCCTGGTGCGCATTGGCAGCGAGGACGAGCAGGTGGATCTACAACCCTGCGGCGGTACGCATGTGGCCAGCACGGGTGAGATTGGCCGCGTTCGGATTGGAAAGATCGAAAAGAAAGGCAAGCAGAACAGACGGGTTTACCTGCATCTGGATGCCTGAGTGTGTTTCGCCACTTGGTTGCGAAAACGAATAAGCCGCAGGCGAGGGAGCTGCGGCTTATTCGTTGCCTGATGTGCAGACACAAAAAAAGGCGGGGTGCCATGTCCAGTAGACCCCGCCTTCTTTGTGAGACCAGAATTCTTCTAGTCGTCTGACACAACCACACGAAGGTGTGCGTGCCGGGTTGGAACGAGGCGCGGCGCTGCCGGTGTTTTGGCGCGTTCCTGCGCTGGCTGCATCCCAGCCGGCGTGGTGATTTCGACCTTCTGAGGCTGCGGTGCGGCCGCTGGATCAGAAGAGATTTTGGCGCTTGGCATGTCGATGCGGCGCAGGAAGCTGCCTTCCAGATCAAACCGCTGAGGCGCGCGGCCCAATTCACCGTCCACAGTGATGGCGCCCAAAATACGGTTTACGTCACCGCTGTCGGAGCGGAGCGGTAGAAGCATCATTTCAGCGTTGAGACCGCTGCGGCGGAAGCCACGGGTGGTGCTCATTTCAAGGCGACCGATGGCTGGCGCGGCAAAGACTTTCTCAAGCGCTTGGCCAAAGCTGTCCCGAGACGCTTCGTTGATCAGCGCGGACATGGGCATGCCGCGCATGTCCATGCCCATCACATCGGTGAGCGTATTGCAGGAGACCCGCAGGCGCGCCATGCCCGGTGCGATGCGTTCCAGAATGAACGCGTGTTTGAGCACTTTTTGAATTTGGCGGGGATCCACGTCGCTGCGATAAGGCACCGCATTTCCGTCGCGCAGACCGTCCCAGTAGGATTTTACGTCCTGCATTACAGCGATGCTATGCACCTTTGCTGCGCTTGATTTACTGTCACCAAAAATTCTCATGCTCTTCCCCCCAGGAAAAAACTACTGCGTCTGATCTGTGTACCTTACAGTCCGTCTTTGGGCCGGTTTCTGTTGCCGTTTGCTCAAAGTCGTAAACAACTTGTAAATCAGTTATCTCACATTTTAGAGGATTTGCGATAAAAAATGATTTCAATGGTTAACCGTTTGCGCCGTTAACGTTGCTCTTACCCTCTGAATAGATTTACCTATTGGACAACTGAATTTGCTGGAGGACGGCCCGTGCTGGAGTCGATGACCGGATACGCAAGCCTTAAGGGGGAAGGGCAGGGCCACAGCTGGACCTGGGATCTGCGGAGTGTGAATGCGAAGGGTTTAGATCTGCGATTGCGGGTGCCGGATTGGATTGAAGGACTGGAGCCTGCGGTGCGTGGGGCTTTGTCCAAAGGCATGGCGCGCGGATCGGTGAACCTGTCGCTCCGGGTCAATCGAGATGATGAAACCGGGGCTTTGGCGGTGAACGCCGCGCAATTGGAAGCGGTCCTTTTGGCGCTTCAGGCGGTGGAAGAGCGGGCCATGGACAAGGGCATTTCGCTGGCGCCGTCCAAAGCCAGTGATCTTCTCTCCCAGCGTGGTGTGATGGAGCAGGCGGTTGAGGAAACCGATAGCAAGGCGTTGCTTGCCGCGATCACTGCGCAGCTGCCGGAGTTGCTTGCCAGCTTCAAACAGATGCGCGCCTCGGAAGGTCAGGCGCTTGAAGCGGTGCTCGCGGATCAGTTGGAGCAGGTGTCTGATCTTACCCAACAAGCTGCAGAAGCTGCAGAAGCGCGGCGGGAAGAGGCGGCGGAGACCTTGCGGGCCAATTTGGCGCGGGTTCTGGAGAATGCGGACGGGCTGGATGAAAGCCGGCTCGCGCAGGAACTGGCGGTGCTGGCTGTGAAGTCTGATGTCATGGAAGAGTTGGACCGGTTGCGGGCGCATGTGCAGGCAGCCAAAGACTTACTGGCACAAGGAAGCCCGGTGGGGCGTAAGCTCGACTTCTTGATGCAGGAATTCAATCGAGAGGCCAATACACTTTGTTCCAAGGCACAGTCGGTAGATTTGACGCGGATTGGGCTGGACCTCAAGGCCGTGATCGACCAGATGAGAGAGCAAGTTCAAAACGTGGAATAATCACATGACCCAGCGACGTGGCCTGCTCATCATTTTATCTTCACCCTCCGGTGCAGGAAAATCAACGCTCGCGCGGCGGTTGATGGAATGGGACCCGGGTTTGAGTTTTTCGATTTCCGCCACCACGCGCGCGCCACGCCCAGGAGAGGAACATGGCCGCGAGTATTACTTTCTCTCGGAAGACGAGTTCAAAGGTCAGGTGGCCGATGGTGAAATGCTGGAACACGCCCACGTGTTTGGTAATTTCTACGGCTCCCCGGCGGGTCCGGTGCGCGAAACGATTGAAAATGGCAATGACGTGCTGTTTGACGTGGACTGGCAGGGCGAGGCGCAGATCCGCAATTCAGATTTAGGCAAACACGCGCTGTCGATCTTTATTCTACCACCGTCGATCAAAGAGCTGCACCGCCGCTTGGTGAGCCGTGCGCAGGACAGTGAAGATGTGATCGACAAACGCATGCAAAAGAGCTGGGATGAAATCAGCCACTGGCATTCCTATGATTATGTGCTGGTGAATGACGATCTGGATGCCACAGAGGCGCAGCTGAAGACCATTATTGCGGCTGAGCGAATGCGCCGTGAGCAACAACCCGCCCTGCAAGGCCATGTGAACGGGTTGCAGAACGAATTTCAGGAGATGTCCTAATGCCGATGTATGAGTTGGACGGAATTGCGCCAAAACAAGACGACAGCAGTTGGGTGGCGCCGGATGTAAATGTGATTGGCAATGTGGTGCTTGAAGCGGACACGTCTGTTTGGTTCGGCAGCACGCTGCGTGGGGATAACGAAACCATCACGGTGGGCGCAGGCTCCAACGTGCAGGAAAATACCGTGATGCACACCGATCCCGGCTATCCCTTGACGATCGGTCAGAACTGCACAATTGGCCACAAGGCGATGTTGCATGGCTGTAGTATTGGCGACAACAGTCTGATTGGTATGGGTGCAACCGTGCTCAATGGCGCGAAGATTGGGAAAAACTGTCTGATTGGGGCAGGGGCGTTGATCACCGAAGGCAAAGAAATTCCGGATGGCAGTCTTGTGATGGGAGCACCGGGCAAAGTCGTGCGTCAGTTGGATGACGCAGCGATTACCGGTCTGAAGATGTCGGCCAAACACTATCAGGACAACGCCAAACGCTTCAAAGCGGGTCTGCGCGAAGTTTGACGACAGGTTTTGCCCTGTCAAAGACGTTCTGTCATAAAGCTGTTACAATAAAGCGGTTTGAGCCGTGGGGTTGATGTGCCCTGCGCAAGGCAACGCAGGGCGGAACGGACGGGAGCAGGGCGATGCCGCGTGATTTCTACAAGAGCTACCTGGAGGCCGTGCCGCTGCCGGCGGTGCTTGTGGATGCGGAAGCGCGCATACTGGCGGGAAATGAGGCAGCGGTAAAACTCAACCCACATGCGGATGATGATCGGCCCCTGATTTTGGTGTTTCGTCAGCCGAGCCTCAACAGCGCCGTAGATGCCTGTCTACGAGATGGTAAAGGGCAACGCGCGATCTATGCGCATAATGATGGGCCACAGGAACACCGATTTGATGTTACGGTGTCACCGGTCGATTTGGTGGCGGCCTCTGGTGGGCGGCTTGTTGCGCCCACCATGCGCACCAAAGGTGTGATGATTTGTTTTCAGGATGTCACTGAGATCCAGCAGCTTGATCAAATGCGTCGGGATTTTGTGGCCAATGTGAGCCATGAGTTGCGCACGCCATTGACCGCGATCTTGGGATTTGTGGAAACGTTGCAAGGCCCTGCGCGCGGGGACCCAGCCGCAACAGATCGCTTCCTCAACATCATGTCGGACGAAGCAAGCCGGATGAACCGGCTGGTCGGAGACCTTTTGTCATTGAGCCGCGTGGAAGAAGTGTCTCGGATGCGGCCAACCGATCCGGTGGATTTGGACCAGATCATTCGTTCCGTTGCGCGCAACCTCTCGCCTTTGGCGAACAGCAATAACAGCACAGTGACGTATGAAGATGCTGAGACACCTGTCGTGGTCCCGGGCGATGCCGATCAACTGTTACAGGTGATTACCAACCTTGTAGAGAATGCGTTGAAATACGGCGGGCAGGGGACTGAGGTGTCGGTGTCTTTGACCAAAGTGCATGGACGCCATGGTCTGCGTTGTGATGGGTGGATGGTGTCTGTGCAGGACAACGGTCCCGGCATCGACAGCATTCATATCACGCGGCTGACGGAACGGTTTTATAGAATCGACTCACACAGATCCCGGGAAATGGGCGGCACGGGACTGGGACTGGCGATTGTGAAACATATCATCAACCGCCATCGCGGCCGTTTGAAGATCGAGAGCACTTTAGGAAAAGGCAGTGTTTTCAGCGTGGTTTTGCCTGCGACCTAGTCCATCTTTTGACTTGGCTGTCACAAAAAACGTCATTTGTCATACAGCTGTTACATTGGCGTCACAAAAGCTTTGACCAGGCACTTTAGATCGTCGCTCGAGACTGTCGACGAACAGTCTGGATCAAATGGAGTTACACTTATGTCCGTCAAACTGACTGCCTCTGCTCTGGCCATCGCGGCCGTTGCTGCCACTTCTGCCGCCGCACGTGACCAGGTTCAGGTCGCCGGTTCTTCCACCGTTCTGCCTTACGCTTCTATCGTTGCGGAAGCTTTCGGCGAGAACTTTGACTTCCCAACCCCAGTTGTTGAGTCCGGTGGCTCCTCTGCAGGTTTGAAGCGTTTCTGCCAGGGCGTTGGCACTGAGCACACCGATGTTGCAAACGCCTCCCGCAAGATCCGCGAAAAAGAGATTAAGGCCTGTGCCGAAAACGGCGTGACCGACATCATCGAAGTGCGCATCGGTTTTGACGGCATCGTGTTTGCTTCCCAACTGAACGGCCCAGCCTACACCCAGTTCACCCAGTCCGACATCTTCAACGCGCTGGCGCCAAAGGTGATGGTAGACGGCAAACTGGTAGACAACCCACACAAGCAGTGGTCCGACTTCAACCCAGATCTGCCTTCCGAAGACATCCTGGCTTTCATCCCAGGCACCAAGCACGGCACCCGTGAAGTGTTCGAAGAAAAAGTTGTGGCCGCAGGCTGTGAAGCCACCGGCGCTTTTGAAGCGATGATGGCCGCTGGCATGTCTGAGGACGACGCAGAAGATGCATGTCTGGCAGTGATGTCCGACGGCCGTGCCGTAGACATCGACGGTGACTACACCGAGACCCTGGCCTCCATCGACGCCAACGCAAACGGCATCGGCGTGTTTGGTCTGGCCTTCTACGAGAACAACACCGACAAGCTGAAAGTGGCGACCATGGCGGGCGTTGAGCCTTCCACCGAGACCATCTCCACCGGTGAATACCCTGTGTCCCGCCCGCTGTTCTTCTACGTGAAGAAAGCCCACATCGGCGTGATCCCAGGCCTGAAAGAATACGCTGAGTTCTTCATCTCCGACGAGATCGCAGGTGGCGACGGCCCACTGGCCGAGTACGGCCTGGTGTCCGACCCTGCGCTGGCCGACACTCAGGAAGCTGTTGCGGCCGAGGCCGTGATGGGCGGCATGTAATAAGCCACGATGGCTTAAGACCTTCGAAGAGGCGGCGTGTGTTGTCGCCTCTTCTCAACTTAGCAAGTCTTGACGCAAGACTTTTGGGGGACCGATGCCTCTATTTTGGCTCTTTGCATCTGTGCTGGCGATTGCGGTCGTCGGCTTTGTTTTTGGGAGACAGCGTGCGCTAAGCAGCGCTGGTGGTGACGTTCGTTCGCTGCACTCCCTGCCAAACTACTACGGTTGGAACGTGTTCATGAAGGCCACGGTTCCAGCTTTTGGTTTGATCGCTGTGTGGCTGATTGCGCAGCCATTGGTTTTTCAAAACAGCATCGCCGGCATGATCCCGGCAAGTGAGATCAAAGAAGGGTCCAACATTGGTTTGGTGATGGCGGAAGTGCGCCGTACCGCGACTGGGATTGAGAACGCGGTCGCCGCTGGCGTGATCAGCCCAGCCCTGGCGACCGACGTAAGTGCAGACAGCGTTGCCGTGACCGCGCTGCTAAAGGATGCAGGGCAGGTGGTGACAAGCGAGATTTCGCAGTCACTTTTGAACGCGGCCCAAGCCTTCCGCTCCATGAATGCGACCGGCAACCTGTTTATGACCGCCTTGGCACTGGTGGTGTCTTTGGCGGCCGGTGGGTTTGCGGCGATGCAATGCACCAAAGACTACAAAGCGCGCAACGCGGTTGAACGCGGTATTCTGATGCTGTTGATTGCGGCGGCGTCGGTGGCGATCCTGACCACCATCGGCATTGTCCTGTCCTTGGTGTTCAACACAATTGAGTTTTTCCGTCTCTATCCAGCGTTGGACTTCTTCTTTTCTCCAGAATGGGCTCCTAGCTTTTCTGGCCGGGGAGGCTCTTCCAAGCTGGGCATCTTGCCGCTGTTGTGGGGCACGCTCTATATTTCGATCATCGCATTGATTGTGGCGGTGCCGATTGGACTGTTTGCGGCGGTTTATCTCTCAGAGTATGCCACACCGCGCATTCGCAGCATTGCCAAGCCAATGCTTGAGATCCTCGCAGGTATCCCGACCATTGTGTACGGTCTGTTTGCCCTGCTGACGATCGGCCCGATGTTGGTGTCGGTCTTTGGTCAAGATGGATTGGGCTGGATGGGTGGTGGCCGTGCCGTGATGACCGCAGGTATCGCCATGGGCATCATGTTGATCCCCTTTGTGAGCTCGCTGTCAGACGACATCATCAACGCGGTGCCCCAGGCAATGCGCGATGGCTCTTACGGCCTGGGTGCGACACAATCCGAAACCATCAAACAGGTGGTGATCCCCGCCGCTTTGCCGGGCATCGTTGGCGCGGTGCTCCTAGCGGCGTCCCGCGCGATTGGGGAAACCATGATTGTGGTTATGGGGGCAGGGGCCGCGGCACGGCTGTCGCTCAACCCGTTTGAAGCCATGACCACCGTAACCGCCAAAATCGTGTCCCAGCTGACTGGTGACAGTGACTTTGCTTCGCCAGAAGCGCTGGTGGCTTTTGCCTTGGGCATCACCCTCTTTGTTTTGACTTTGGCCCTTAACGTGCTCGCGCTCTTCATTGTGCGCAAATATCGGGAGCAGTACGAATGACCGACGCAAGTCTTCCCAACACAGCTGGCGCGCCCAAGTCCGGCTCGCTGCATGAAGTCGACGCGCGCACCAAAAAGCGCAATGCAGCTGAAAAACGCTTCCGCATGTACGGTGTGGCGGCGATTGCCACGGGCATCATCTTCTTGCTGGTGCTGCTGTTTGCGATCCTGAGCAACGGGCTTGGCGCATTTCAACAGACATTTATCAGCGTGCCGGTGTATCTGGATGAAGCCAAGCTCGACAAAAAGGGCAACCGCAACATAGATGACATCAAGAAGGTATCCACCTTCGGCTACAATCCTTTGATCCAAAAGGCCGTTTTGAAGGCGGTTGAGGATGCTGGTATTGAGACGCCGCTGAAGAAGTCCAAGAACATGAAGGCGCTTATTTCAGCTTCTGCTGCAGCGCAAGTGCGTCAGGCGGTGATCGACAATCCGGCGCTGATTGGTCAGACGGTGGAGTTCCGTTTCCTCGCGTCGAGCCGTGTCGATGGCTATCTGAAAGGCCGCGTGCACCGGGAACTTCTGGCGCGTGACAAGAACATTGATGCAGAGCATCTGGATATTGTCGACGGTCTCAAAGAAGTCGGCGTGGTCAAGAAAAGCTTCAACCCGGCGTTTATCTTTGGCGCGGATGCCTCCGAGAGTCGCGCAGAGCAGGCCGGTATTGGCGTTTCGATGATTGGCTCTCTGTTCATGATGTTGGTGGTGCTGTTCCTTGCGCTGCCTATTGGGGTAGCGGCTTCGATCTACCTGGAAGAATTCGCACCGAAGAACCGCTGGACCGATTTGATTGAGGTGAACATTTCAAACCTCGCCGCTGTCCCATCCATCGTGTTTGGTATCCTTGGTCTAGCGGTGTTCATCCAGTTCATGCACTTGCCGCAATCCGCACCTCTGGTGGGTGGGCTTGTGCTGACACTGATGACTCTGCCAACGATCATCATCTCGACCCGTGCGTCTCTCAAGGCCGTACCGCCAAGCATCCGCGATGCGGCGCTGGGAGTAGGGGCCTCCAAAATGCAGTCGGTGTTCCACCACGTGCTGCCATTGGCTGCGCCTGGCATCCTCACCGGCACCATCATTGGTCTGGCACAGGCGCTTGGCGAGACCGCGCCGCTCCTGCTGATCGGCATGGTGGGCTACATCGCCTCCAACCCGCCGGGTGGCGTGGTCGAAGGCCTGATGTCGCCAAACTCCGCGATGCCGGCACAAATCTATGAATGGGCCAAACGGGCCGACCCGGCCTATTACGAACGCGCTTGGGGCGGTATCATCATTCTCTTGATCTTCCTCGTCTCGATGAACACTCTTGCAGTACTCCTGCGCCGCCGGTTTGAACGCCGCTGGTAAGCCAAGGACACTTACCCATGTACGACACAGCAAAACTGGGGACTGACGTGAACCAGAACGAAACCAAAATCTCCGCCCGCAATGTGCAGGTATACTATGGCGACACCCACGCGATCAAAGACGTGAACGTGGATATCGAAGCCAAATCAGTGACGGCTTTCATTGGTCCGTCCGGTTGCGGAAAATCTACTTTCTTGCGTTGTATCAATCGGATGAATGACACAATTGATGTATGTCGCGTTGAGGGCGATATCCAAATCGACGGCGAGGACATCTACGACAAACGGGTTGATCCGGTTCAGCTGCGCGCCAAAGTGGGCATGGTGTTTCAGAAGCCGAACCCTTTCCCAAAGTCGATTTACGACAACATCGCCTATGGCCCACGGATCCACGGGTTGGCAAAGAACAAAGCCGAATTGGATGAAATCGTAGAGAAATCTCTGCGCCGCGGCGCGATTTGGAACGAAGTGAAAGACCGCCTGCATGCGCCGGGAACTGGCCTGTCTGGTGGTCAGCAGCAGCGTTTGTGTATCGCGCGCGCCGTGGCGACAGAGCCAGAAGTATTGTTGATGGATGAGCCGTGTTCTGCGCTGGATCCGATTGCGACAGCACAGGTCGAAGAGTTGATTGACGAACTGCGCGATCAGTACTCGGTGGTGATCGTAACGCACTCGATGCAACAGGCGGCACGTGTGAGCCAGAAAACCGCTTTCTTCCACCTGGGCAACCTCGTGGAATACGGCGACACCTCCCAAATCTTCACAAACCCCAAAGATGAGCGCACCGAAAGCTACATCACTGGCCGGATCGGCTAAGGAGAGAGACCATGAACGACCAACATATTGTGTCCGCCTTTGACCGTGATCTGGAAGGCATTCAGGCCCAAGTGATGAAAATGGGGGGACTGGTTGAGGCGGCGATTGGTGAGGCCGCCAATGCCATGGCTGCGCGTGACGAAGAGCTTGCTGCACAAGTGAGAGCCGCCGACAAAGCCATTGATGGCCTTGAAGAGTTGATCAATGAGCGTTGCGCAAATTTGATTGCACTGCGTGCGCCAGCTGCGGTGGACCTTCGCGTCGTGCTGTCTGTGATGAAGATTGCTGGTAACCTGGAACGTATTGGCGACTATGCCAAAAACATGGCCAAGCGGACCTCCGTATTGGTGCACATGGAGCAGGTGGAAGGCGCCAATGGCTCTCTCAAGCGTATGGCGCATGAGGTGCAGTTGATGCTCAAGGACGTACTCGATGCCTTCATTCAGCGCGACGTTGAAATGGCTCGAGATGTTCTGGAACGCGACGAAAGTGTCGACCAAATGTACAACGCTTTGTTCCGTGAGTTCCTGACATTTATGATGGAAGATCCACGCTACATTACGCCCTGTATGCACTTGCATTTCATGGCAAAAAACACGGAGCGGATGGGCGATCACGTCACTGCGATTGCCGAGCAGGTGATCTATCTGGTGACCGGTAGCATACCGGAAGAATCCCGTCCAAAAGCCACCCGTTTGGACGCGTAACTGGAGCCTTTAGAGGATAAAGCAGATGGCAAAAGATCATCCCACCGTTCTCGTTGTCGAAGATGAACCGGCACAGCGTGAGGTGCTGAGTTACAACTTGCAGGCCGAAGGGTTTGACGTTGAAGTGGCTGCTGATGGCGATACAGCGCTTCTGATGGTGCAGGAAGTTGAGCCGGACATTATTGTGTTGGACTGGATGCTCCCGGGGACGTCTGGCATCGAAATTTGCCGGCGCCTTAAAACGCGCGCTGAAACGCAGAATATCCCGGTTATCATGTTGTCGGCGCGGTCTGAGGAAGTGGATCGCGTTCGTGGCCTTGAAACCGGTGCAGATGACTATGTGGTCAAGCCTTACTCGGTGATTGAATTAATGGCTCGGGTGCGCAGTCAGCTGCGGCGCGTCCGTCCGTCGTCTGTCGGCCAAACGCTGACATACGAAGACATCATTCTAAATGCAGAAACACATCGCGTGACCCGCAATGAGGAAGCGCTGCGTCTTGGGCCGACAGAATTTCGCTTGTTGGCAACCTTTATGGAGAAGCCAGGGCGAGTCTGGAGTCGCGAGCAGTTGCTGGACCGCGTGTGGGGCCGGGACATTTACGTCGACAGTCGTACCGTGGATGTTCACATTGGTCGCTTGCGTAAGGCGCTTTGTGTTCATGGCGGGGACGATCCGCTACGGACCGTGCGTGGCGCTGGTTACGCGCTTGGATGACCGAACTATAGGAAACTTCGGTTTGTAAGATGTTGAAGAAATGAAATTTAATTTTCAGCGTCAAGTTCTTCTAAATCAAATAGGGGCGTGTGCCGGCCAAATTCGGTACGCGTCTCTCATCGTCAAGGTAAGTCGCATAATTGGTATTATGTTATTTATCTTGCAGATCGGCATACGGTTGTCCGGTCACTCGAGTCGGAACGGCGCAGGCTTTGTCTACACATAAACTGAGGTTTTTATCGGATAAAGACAGCGGTTGGTCCTATAGACATCCATCACGTGTTTAAGTTAACTTGTTGGTTAAGTTCATGGGGATGAGCTGTGCGTTGTAAATCCCATAGAGAGTTTTGTAACGGATCTGCCTCCGATGGCTGAGCGGCTCCGTGTTATGTGTAAAAGAAGGTCAAAATGAACGATACGATAGATTATATCGAAGAGGTAATGAACCAAAGTAGTCTGGAGGCGCTTTGGGACTTGCATTGCGCAAAACTGGAAACCTTCGGGTTCGACAAGATCATCTACGGCTACACAAATTATCGCAGCGGTATGTCTTTGGGTGATGTCGAAGACTTCTTCATTCTATCAACCTACGACCGGGACTATCTCGATCAGTTCATTGGCGGTGGTTTGTACTTCTACGGGCCTATGATGAAGTGGACGCTGGAAAATACCGGTGCGCAAAGCTGGCGGCTGGCGCGCGAAGCCTACGATGCTGGCGAGCTCAGTGAAAAACAACGTGAAGTGTTTGAGTTCAATCGCAGCTACGGCCTTGAAGCTGGCTACACGGTGAGCTTTCCCACGGTGTCCTCTCGGACCAAGGGCGCGATTTCGCTAGGTGCACGCGAAAACGTCACACAGGAAGAGCTCGACGCCCTTTGGGAGAAATGTGGTCGGGAACTAACGCTTATTAACAATGTGGCGCATTTGAAGATCCAGTCCCTGCCCTATGCAAATCCTGAGCGGGAACTCACCAACCGGCAACGTGAGGTTCTGGAGTGGGTTGGAGACGGAAAAACAATTCAGGATATTGCGCTTCTGATTGGCCGGACTCCTGCCACGGTAGAGAAACACTTGCGCCTTGCCCGGGATGCGATGAATGTTGAAACAACTGCCCAAGCTTTGCTCAAAGCCTCCTTCATGAAGCAAATCTACTTGCTCGAGGGACACAACTGACGCATACTGTGTTTACGAGTATGGTATACCTGACTTGTTGGTTAATTGTCAGAATGTCAAAATGACGACGTTCCGTGAGTGGTGGCTTTGGCCTTTGGAACAAATCGGCTTTGACCTTCGCAATATCGAAGCTCTCTAGGTCGACCGGTAATCAACCCGGGTTAGGGTTGGGCTTATTTCGGTCTGAACCTGACATTTTTCGGTGGCCTCCCCATCCCCATGTTTTGGAGGCCGACAGAAAAGGAACGACGTCATCTCCTGGTGGCGTCGTTTTTTTTGCCTTGATGCATGGGGGTGTTGACGAACAGAACTTGCCAAGTTGCAGATTCTGTTTTGCGTGCGATGCTTTTGGATAAACGATATGCATCACGGAGTTTGCGATTAAGTATCCGGAGCCAGGCATGTAATTTGCTGGACTGTTTTTTAAGTTCAAAACGCATCATTCCGCGTCCCGAATGCGGTCGAATGATCGGGTGGTTTAGAAAGCTGTAATGCATCCTAAACAAATACCGATGGGCATCTGTGTCACCCATAGCTGAGTACAGGAGGCCACTTTGAAAGCAATTCAGAAACCGGACAGGGTAATCGTGAATGTATTGTGAGATAGACTGTGTGTATGCAATTGGGCCTGTTGTCTTGAGGACGCCTGGTTTTCCGGCTCCAAATTTCTCAACAGAGTAATTGTCGATGTTCTCCCGAATACCGGACAAGACATGTGCCATGAGATCGTGCCGCTCAGCGCAGGCTATAAACCAATTCTGATACTCTCCACCTGCGATATGGGAAACTTCAGGCGCTGGTAGATATCTCCCGAACCTTGATTGCTGGGTTGTGTCCCACTGTGAAATTACAAATTCGTCTGTAGGATCAAGGATTTGATCTATTGGCTTTGCAAGACCACTTTTCCCGTCCAGATAAACGCCACCAAACTCAAAAAGCAGAAGATACCTCAAGAAATCAGCTCGAGCTGGACCGTAGGCTTTGTCTATTTGGTTGAACCGAAGCCAATCTTGAGAGGAGAAATACTGCGCAAACAGTTCTTCTACATCGTCATCATATAAGATCATTTGCTCCCATTCAGGGTTCCGTGCGGCGATGTTTTTAAGGTTTTGTGAGACCTCTATCGGAACGCGACTTCGCCTTGGCAAAATGTGAATAAAGCGTCTAGGGATCATGTCTGCGTCTGAAGTTCATAACAAGAAAAGCCGCCCATCATCAGATGAACGGCTTCGCTTACGATTTACAATAAAGAAGGCTTAGCCCTGAGCGGCTTTGGCCACTTCAGCTGCGAAGTCTTCTTCTTTCTTCTCGATGCCTTCACCCACTTCCATGCGGACGTAGCCAACGATTTCAGCGCCGGCTTCTTTAGCCGCTGCTGCAACAGTCAGGTCTGGGTTGATCACGAAGTTCTGGCCCAGCAGAGTAACTTCGGCCATGAATTTCTTCATGCGGCCGACGATCATCTTCTCGATCACCTGCTCCGGCTTGCCGGATTCACGCGCGATCTCGATCTGAACGTTTTTCTCTTTTTCAACAACCGCTGGATCCAGGTCATCTTCACCCAGAGCCTGTGGGTTGGCCGCTGCGATGTGCATGGCAACCTGCTTGCCGAACGCTTCGTCGCCGCCTTTCAGCGCCACGAGAACACCGATTTTGCCCATGCCGTCGGTTGCTGGGTTGTGCACGTAAGAGGTCACAACGTCGCCTTCAACGGTCGCCATGCGGCGCACGGACATGTTTTCACCGATGGTTGCAACTGCGTCGGTTACGGTTTCTTCAACGGTCTTGCCGCCCAGATCCGCTGCTTTCAGCGCGTCAACGTCGGACACGTTGATGGCTGCGCCCGCGATGTTGGCAACCATGCCCTGGAAGTCCGCGTTTTTGCCAACGAAGTCGGTTTCGGAGTTCACCTCAACGGCAACACCTTTGCCACCTTCAACCTTCACGGCCACCAGACCCTCGGCTGCGGTACGGCCAGATTTTTTCGCCGCTTTCGCCAGACCTTTGGTGCGCAGCCAATCGATTGCTGCTTCCTGGTCGCCGTTGGTTTCGGTCAACGCTTTCTTCGCGTCCATCATGCCTGCGCCGGTCATCTCGCGCAGTTCTTTAACCATTGCTGCTGTGATCGCCATCTTCGGCTCTCCTCGTCAGAATTGGGAATGTGGGGGCGGGTCTACCCTGCCCCCATGTCAAATGTGTAACGGCTGAAGCTTACGCTTCTGCGGCAGCTTCTTCAGCAACGGCTTCTTCAACCGGAGCTTCGAATTCGCCCAGGTCTACGCCAGCAGCGCCCAGCTGTGCGGTCATGCCGTCCAGCGCGGCACGGGCGGCCAGATCACAGTACAGGGAGATCGCGCGGGATGCGTCGTCGTTGCCTGGGATGATGTAGTCAACGCCGTCTGGGGAGCAGTTGGTGTCCACAACAGCCACAACTGGGATACCCAGTTTGTTGGCTTCTGCGATCGCCAGTGCTTCTTTTTTCACGTCGATGACGAACAGCAGGTCAGGAACGCCGCCCATGTCGCGGATGCCGCCGAGGGACGCTTGCAGTTTTTGCTGGTCACGCTCGATGCCGAGGCGCTCTTTCTTGGTCAGGCCTTCGGCGCCGGACGCGAGCTTCTCGTCGATCTCTTTCAGACGGTTGATGGACTGGGACACGGTTTTCCAGTTGGTCAGCGTGCCGCCGAGCCAGCGGTGGTTCATGAAGTACTGTGCGGATTTCTCAGCAGCATCTGCGATTGGGCCTGCGGCCTGACGCTTGGTGCCAACGAAAAGAACGCGGCCGCCTTTTGCAACGGTGTCACGAACGGCGTTCAGAGCTGCGTCCAGCATTGGAACAGTCTGGGTGAGGTCCATGATGTGGATGCCGTTGCGGGAGCCGTAAATGAACGGACCCATGCGTGGGTTCCAACGCTGTGTTTGGTGACCAAAGTGTACGCCTGCTTCCAGCAGCTGGCGCATGGAGAACTCAGGAAGAGCCATGCTTATTTTCCTTTTCCGGTTTACGCCTTGGCGGGGAGAAGTGAGAGCAGTTGCTCCAACCGGCGGATTGACAGGGATGTCTCCCCTGCCCGACCCAAACCCCGCCTGCGGGTTTGAATGGCGCGCGTTTACAGCAGGTTTTGACGGCGCGCAAGGGGGTATGGCCCATAAAATGGAAGGCAGTGCCGTTTATTCAAAGCGCTCCTTCAGTGTTGTGCGGATTTGATCTTCTGCCGATTTGGCCAGCGCCTTGCGATTGGTGAAGTCCGCCACCTTCAAAGGCGCGTGGTAAATCACGTCAACGCGCCCCTGACGCGTGGCAGCCAAGGTGGACAATAGATGCGGCGCAAAGTCCATATCGCCCCACCAACCATAGAACCGTGCCTCTTTGCCTTTTGGCGCCTGATAGTGAACCGTGACCGGTTGGATCAGCATGAAATCCTTCAGTCGAGGATCAAAGAACGCCTCAAAGAGTGTTGTTTTAAATGGCAAAACTCGCAAGCTGTCGCTGCTGGTGCCCTCAGGGAAGAATAACAGTTGATGCCCGGCCAAAAGGCGGTCTTCGAAGATTTGCTTTTGCGCGCGCGCGTCGCGGCGGTCACGTCGGATGAACACGGTACCAGTGGCTTTTGCGAGCCAACCAATACCGGGCCATTTGGCGACCTCAGCCTTGGAAACGAAGTAGACCTGCTGTGCGGCGTTCAGCGAAAAGATGTCCAGCCACGAAGAATGGTTGGCGACAACCGCACCACGATCACGGATTGGCGTGCCGTTTACGGCAAATCGGATGCCCATCAGTCGAAACGCGTTACGGCAGACAAATTGCGTGATGTAGGGCGTCCAAGGGCGGCGCAGACCAAATAGGGGTTTTTCGATCAGGCGAAGGAGCAAGAGCAGAAGCAGGCAGCCAAATACCAAAATCGCCAAGGGGATCCCACGTACAATGGCCCGCACTGCGCCGCCAAAACCCAGTTTGAGTGGCTCCGGGTAGCCTTCTTCGCTCTCCCAAACGCTCACAGGTTCCGCTCCTTGGTGTAAAGAGCGCGGTTTTTTTCATTCATCCGTGCCGTGTCGAGGACCAGACAGACGTCCGTGGTGTTGAACGCATGGTCAAGGAAAGCGCCCTCGCCCACAAAACCGCCCAAGCGCAAGTAGGCTTTAATCAAAGGTGGCACCGCCAACATTGCGGCGCGCCTGTCAATTTGCTCTTCAGAGACAAGGTCCATGCTTTGGAACACGCCCGCTTGGGCACGGGGTCGGATGTCCTCCGGCGAGAGATGGCGCGTGTGCAGGAGCGACAAAGGCTGCGCCAAGGCCGCCACGTCAGTGCCGTGGAAACTTGCGACGCCGAACAGCACTTCAATTTCATGTTCCGCCACATAACCTGCAACCGCGTTCCATAGGTGGAACATGGCGGCCCCACCCCGATAGTCTTCGTGCAGACACGAGCGGCCCAGTTCCAGCAGTTTGCGGCCGGAAGATTTCAGGACACTGAGATCATACTCATCTTCGGAATAAAACCGGCCGAGTTTCGCAGCTGCATCATCCCGTAACACCCGGTACACACCGACAACCTGATCCAATGGGTTCGCTGCGCGTGCCAGATCCTTCAGGATAAGGTGGTCAAAATACGGGTCAAACTGATCTTTTTCGAGCTGTGCATCGTGATCCACCAAAGGCCCAGAGCCACCCAGCTCTTCCACAAAAACACGATACCGCAGGCGTTGAGCCGCTTGAAGCTCCGCCTCATTCTCAGCGAGCTTAACCATAAATTCTGGGGTGTGCGCACTCATCAGGAGGCGGTTTCCTCTTGTTTTTGGGTGTTTTAGGCGGCGCATCGGCGAAAATCAACCACATGCCAAACAACTGATCTGTTGACGATTTTTTCGCCGCATGCACTATTTGTTAACGATTTTACGTCTCTGTGGCGGGCATCAAAAGGACACGAGATCCATCGATGACCACCTTGCCTGCGTCGCGGAAATTCACCGTGATCTTGCCACCGATGTTGGATTGCACCTGTCCCAGCCCCCAATCGGGTTGGTTTGGGTGGGTCACCAGCATTCCTGGCTCCAAGAAGGCGTTGAGGTCAGAGTTTGGATCGCTCATGGGGCGCTCATGCAGTAAAGGAAAGTTGCATGTCACATAATACGGATTTCGCAGCATTGGTAGGGTCGCGGATCTGCCACGATTTGATCAGCCCGGTTGGGGCTATTGGCAACGGCTTGGAATTGATCGCGCTGACAGGTGACGCGAAAGGCCCGGAAATGGAGATGATTTCCGACAGCGTGCACAATGCAAACGCGCGCATTCGCCTGTTTCGTGTGGCTTTTGGCCAGCCTGGTGATGCGCAAATGGTTGGCGAAGCGGAAATTCAATCGATCATACAGGGCCTTGCGCCAAGTTCGCGCGTGTCGACCTACTGGGAGGTCGAAGGCGCTGTCACACGGTCCGAGTTGCGCCTGGCTTTCCTGACGCTCATGTGCTTTGATACCGCAATGCCGTTTGGCGGCACAGTGACGGTCACCAAAGATGGAGACAAATGGCTGATGCTGGCAGAAAGCGAAAAACTGCGTGCGGATGATGCGCTTTGGGATCCGATCTCCAAAGGAGAAATTCCAGAAGACCTCGTACCAGCCAAGGTCCAATTTGGTCTGCTGCCACAAGGCGTTTCAATGTTGGGGCGCCACCTTGCTCTGCAACGCACCGAGATGAGTTTGGAAGTTACCTTCTAACAAGAAAGGCGCCCGGTGAGGCGCCTTTCTTTTTGCGTATTGCCTTTCCCTCAAGCGCGGGTCGCGCCGTTACCCTCGACCAAGTATTTGAAACTGGTGAGCTGGGCTGCGCCTACAGGGCCACGGGCGTGCATTTTGCCGGTGGCGATGCCAATTTCAGCACCCATGCCAAATTCACCGCCATCGGCAAACTGGGTAGAGGCGTTGCGCATCAGAATGGCACTGTCCAAACGTTCAAAGAAACGCGCAGCGGTGGCATCATCCTCGGTCAGAATACAGTCGGTGTGGTTTGAGCCAAATTGGCGGATGTGCGCGATGGCGCCGTCCACATCCGAAACCACTTTGGCCGCGATGTCCATATCGAGGTACTCTTTACCCCAATCCTCTGCAGTGGCGGCGACGGTCCCGTCGATTTTGGCGAGTGTTTCGTCCGCATGCACCCGGACACCGGCTTCAATCAGCATTTGGATCAAGGCGGCACCAAGACTGTCCACAAGGCTTTCGTGGATCAGCAAGCATTCTGCTGCGCCGCAAATGCCGGTACGGCGCGTTTTGGCGTTCATCACAACATCCATAGCTTTTTGCGGGTAAGCGGCGGCATCCACAAAGACGTGCACGATGCCTTCTAGATGGGCAAACACGGGGACTCGCGCCTCGCGCTGCACCAATCCCACCAAGCCTTTGCCGCCGCGGGGCACAATCACATCTACGGTGTCGACCATGGTCAGCAATTCCTGTACCGCCGCGCGATCGCGCGTTGGCACAAGTTGGATGGACGCCTCCGGAAGGCCAACAGACTTGAGACCGTCGGCCAAGCACGCGTGGATGGCACCCGAACTGTGGAAGCTCTCTGAGCCACCGCGCAGGATCACAGCGTTGCCGGATTTTAGGCAGAGCGCGCCGGCGTCTGCGGTCACGTTGGGACGGCTTTCATAGATCACACCCACCACACCGAGCGGCGTGCGTACACGGCGAATATTGAGGCCGGAAGGCATATCCCATTCGGTCAGCACTTCCCCAACCGGATCATCCTGTGCGGCTACAGTGCGCAGACCGGTGACGATGCCTTGTATGCGCCCTTCGTCCAGCATTAGGCGGTCCATCATCGCGTCTGACAGGCCTTTGTCGCGGCCAAATTCGAGGTCTTTCTTGTTGGCCTCAAAAATTTCGGCGCGGCGAGACCAAACGGCTTCGGCTGCGGCTTCCAATGCTGCGCGTTTTGTTTCCGGCGGGGCAAAGGCCAGCTCCGCGGCTGCCGCTTTGGCGTTTGCGCCAATCTGGGCCATCAGGGCGGGGATGTCTGCGATGTCTTTCATCGTCTCAGTCCTTTGCTAGGGTTTGTTGTTGTGGCCTTGGGCGAGGATACTTATGGCCAATTAAAGTCTACAGTGCCAGATCATCCCGATGGATAAGGGCAGCGCGTCCCGGATAGCCCAGTAGCGCTTCGATTTCACGGCTGTGGCGGCCTTTGATTTTATCAGCCTCATAAGAGGAATAGGCTGCCAAACCCTGCCCCAACCGGTGACCCGACGCGTCTCGTATTTCGATAGGATCGCCGCGCCCGAAGTCGCCGCTAATGGCTGTCACGCCTGCTGGCAGCAGGCTCTTACCAACCGTCAAGGCACTGGCCGCGCCTGCGTCAACGACCAAGGCACCTTGCGGTTTCATAGACGTGATCCAACGCTTGCGCGCCAGTTGTGGTGTGCCTTGCGCGCGGAACCATGTGGCGTTGGCTCCGTTTTCCAGTGCTTGAATGGGGCGCAGTGCGGAGCCTTCGGTGATCGCCATGGCGCACCCGCCAGCGGTTGCCGTCTTGGCCGCCATCAGCTTTGTGATCATGCCGCCTTTGGACAAGCCAGAGACGCCTTCCCCGGCCATGTCTTCGATCTCTGGTGTGATCTCTTCCACCACCTCAAAGCGTTTCGCATCGGGGTTGGTCATGGGGTTGTCGGAGTAGAACCCGTCCACATCTGAGAGCAGGATCAGATGATCCGCGCCGGTGGTCAGGGAGATTTGCGCCGCCAAACGGTCATTGTCGCCATAACGGATTTCATCAGTGGCTACGGTGTCGTTTTCATTCACGATGGGTACAACGCCGAGGGTCAAAAGCTGATCCAAAGTGGCGCGGGAGTTGAGATAACGGCGGCGGTTGGCGCTGTCTTCCAAAGTGACCAACACTTGCGCCGTGGTGATAGCGTAAGGCGCAAGCGCTTCCTCATAGGCGCGGGCAAGACGGATTTGGCCCACCGCGGCGGCGGCTTGAGATTGGTCCAGAGACAGGTCGGCGTTGGGCAGTTTGAGTGCCCCGCGCCCCAAGGCGATGGAGCCGGAAGACACCAGCACCACATCGGTACCACGCGCCTTGAGCATGGCCACATCTTCAGCCAAAGCCTTGAGCCATGCGTCTTTCAATAGTCCAGAGCTCCGGTCAACCAGCAGTGCCGACCCGATTTTGATAACAACCCGTTTTGCACTGCTTAGGGTTGCCACGGCGCCTCTTCCTCTTCGGCTTCCTCGGCCTCTTCGATCTTTTGACGAAGACGGTCATCGTCGATTTGCGCTCTTAGCGCTCGCAGCACTTCAGTGGTGCCTTCATGGCTGGCGCCGGACATGAGCATCACCTCACCACCAGCGACGGCTTCAAGCTCTTCCTTCAGGAACTCGCGCTCTTCCGCGTCCAGACTGTCGATTTTGTTGAGCACGGTCACACGGGGTTTGTCCGCGAGAATGTCAGCGTAGTTGGTGATTTCCTGCACGATGGTTTTGTAGTCTTCCAGCAGTGTGCCGGAGGTGCCGTCCACCAGATGCAAAAGCACAGCACAGCGCTCCACGTGTCCAAGGAAGAGATCACCCAGACCCCTGCCCTCGCTGGCCCCTTCGATCAGACCGGGAATGTCGGCGACGACAAATTCAACACCATCGACCCCGACCACACCCAAGTTGGGGTGCAGCGTGGTGAAGGGATAGTCTGCGATTTTAGGACGCGCGTTCGATGTGGCGGCCAGGAAAGTGGATTTGCCGGCGTTAGGCAAGCCAAGCAGGCCAACATCGGCAATCAGTTTTAGGCGCAGCCAGATCGTGCGTTCCACACCCGGTTGGCCGGGATTGGCCCGACGCGGCGCTTGGTTGGTTGAAGACTTGAAGTGCAGGTTACCAAAGCCACCGTTGCCGCCTTTGGCCAGCAACACGCGCTGACCAACTTCGGTCAGGTCGGCAATCACGGTTTCCTGATCTTCGTCGAGGATTTCCGTACCTACGGGAACGCGCAAGATGATGTCGTCGCCGGTTTTACCGGTCCGTTGGTTGCCCATGCCGGGCTGGCCGTTTTTAGCAAAGAAGTGCTGCTGATAGCGGAAGTCGATCAGGGTGTTGAGCCCTTCAACCGCCTCGGCCCAGACATAGCCACCGTTGCCGCCGTCGCCACCATCGGGGCCACCGTATTCGATATATTTCTCGCGCCGGAAGGACACACAGCCCCCGCCGCCGCCGCCGGAACGGATGTAGACTTTGGCAAGGTCTAGGAATTTCATATCATTGGTCCTTTTGCGGCGCGTGCTGCGCTCTTACCTTGCCACGCGGCAAGGCTCAATCCAGTTTCAAACTATATGTCCAGGTTGGCACCGTGGCATCACGGGCCAGCGAGAAGCTTTCGGCGTCGCCGAGGTACTGGAAGCCACAATTGGTCAGTACGCGAGCGGAAGCCGGATTGTCCTGAAACACCGAGGCGAAGATCGTCGTGCTGTTGAGCGGGTTCGCAGCGATTATGGCGCGCACCGCTTCTGAGGCCAGACCTGTGTTGCGGAAGGCTTTGCCAATCCAATAGGCAATCTCCACTTGCCCCTCATCAACGCGGGTCAGGCCGATCAGGCCCATGACCTCAGGTTGGCCATCAGCGCTGCCATCAAAGGCCCACACGTCCTGCACACGATCGTCAGACTGCGAACGGTTGATAAAGGCCTCAATGTATCCTGGCGGCAAAGGGTGCGGGATAGAAGCGGTCAGACGGGCCAACTCTCGGTCCGCAGTATGCATCTCGATCAACCCCTGGTCTGAGCGACGCAAGGGGCGCAATACAAAACGCTCTGCTTCGATCACAGGCTGATTGACGATGGTGTCCAATTTCATCGCGGTCTCCTCCTCAAAGAACCACATAGAGCACTGAGGCCACTGTCAGAGCGGCCAGAGTGCGCATCAAATATCTTTCCGCGGGCTTGCCAGCCACAGTGCGGGCGATCCGGTCTCCGGCGTAGGTCCAGATCGGATGAAAAACCGCCTGTGCCGCCAATAGGCAGATGGCGATGGTCGCCGTGGCTTGCAAGGCAGGTGTCGCGGGTGTGACAAAATTTGTAAAGCCCGCCACGATCATGGCCCAGGCCTTGGGGTTGAGCGGGTGCACCAGCAAACCAGCGGCAAAACCGGGTGGCTGTTCGCTCTCGCCAGTGCCGGGAGACAGCCGCAAATTGGCAACTTTCCAGGCGAGCCAGCAAATATAGGCGGCGCTGATCCACTTAAGCGCTGAAAAGGCCTGTGGCACCGCCTCGGCCAGTTCCATCAGGCCAAAGCCGATTGGCCAAATGATCAACTGCTTGCCCAATGCCACACCCGCCACAAAGGGCAGTGCTGCCTTAAAGCCAAACCGCGCACCGGTGGCCAATAGCGCCATGTTCGCAGGACCAGGTGTGCCCACCTGACTTGCGGCAAAAACGCTAAAACTGATCACGGCGACGCTCATGTCGAATCTCAAAACTCAAAAAAGAAAAAGGGCCGGCTTTGTCAGCCGGCCCCCTATATGTCTCATAACCTTTACGGGTTCGGCTTATTCAGCGGCCTCCGCCACCGGGAGAACCGAAATAAAGGTGCGGCCTTTCAGGCCTTTGTGGAACTTCACGTTGCCGTCGACGGTTGCAAAGATGGTGTGATCTTTACCCATGCCAACGCCTTCACCCGGCCACATCTTGGTGCCGCGCTGACGCACGATGATGTTGCCTGGGATGACGTTCTCGCCACCGTATTTTTTCACGCCAAGACGGCGACCTGCGGAGTCGCGACCGTTACGGGAACTACCACCAGCTTTTTTATGTGCCATATCGTTAGTCTCCTATAGTCTCTTACTTCGCCAATTCTTTGGCTTGTTCAACCCACTCAGGCTTAACTTTCGCGCCTTCCAGGGTCTCCGGGTTTACCGCAGCCAGAGCAGCATAGGTTGTGATTCCCACTTCTGCCAGCTTTTTGGCGGCCGCCGGACCAATGCCGTTGATGACGGTCAGATCGTCTGCAGCTGCGTCTGCGGCAGGTGCTTCGGCTTTCTTGGCTGCTTTGGCAGGCTTGGCCGGTGCAGCTTCTGCAGGTGCGGATACGGAGCCCGAACCGATAGCAGCTTTTACGCCGGATTTGTCTGCGCCGGAGGCCAGAATGTCGGTGATGCGAACCAGAGTCAGTTTCTGACGGTGGCCCACGGTGCGCTTGGAGCTGTGCTTACGACGACGCTTCACGAATTTGATCAGCTTTTCGCCTTTGATCTGGTCGATCACGTCTGCCTGCACGGCTGCGCCTTCAACGAAAGGAGCGCCAACAACGGTGGTGTCACCGCCAACCATCAGCACTTCGTTGAATTGAATCTTTTCGCCAGCGTCTGCAGCCAGTTTTTCGACACGCAGGACGTCGCCTGCCTGTACTTTATACTGTTTGCCGCCGGTCTTCAGGACTGCGAACATGTCCTATTCCTTCGATCTTGTCGCGTCCTTCGGTCCCTTTGCCTTTAGGCTCCGGCGTTTTGGCAGATGCCACCTCAAACAGCGCGCCCCTTTTAGGGGCTGTGTTACAATAAAATCAGGCGCAAAGTGCACACTTCACGCCGGATGCGCGCTTATCCTGTGGAAAACCCTTTAAGTCAACCCGTTTTTTAGGAGCGTCTGTGGCCTCAGAGGTCCTGAACTGGCTGAATATCGCCCATGCGCAGCGCCAGGGCCTCAAAGCGGTTGGACATAACTTCAAAATGCACCGCGTTCATCAACTCATAGACGGTCATCATGTCGGGATGCTCCAAAGCCTCTGTATATGCCACCAGTTCTTCCAGTGTAAAATCCCGGTACGTGTACGCCGCATTGGCGAGCGACGAGGTTTCGATGGCCTCGGCCATCTCTTCGGCATTTTCGTTCAGCAACGCGCGCAGGCCATCTTCGTCGGTGCGCAGCTCGATGACCCCGGCATAGGAGGCCGCCAGAATGAAACGCACCTGAATTTCTGTCATTGCCTTAGGCCCAATGTCATTTGGGTCAATTGCGACGCTCATACGGCGAAACAGGTCGACACGTGGATCATCTTTGGCTTCCAGGTCCGCAAGCATGGCGTTACCCATCACATCTTTTTCTTCGTCGTCGGCCATGTGGCTGCTGTTTTCCACTTCAACCAAACGCTGACCCAAATCAGAGGCATAGAAGGCCGCTGCATGCGCTAATAGATCGTCATCCAGCGTGGCTTCCAGAATATCCAGCGCGCGGTTCTGCATGAGATCGGTGTCAAACACATCTTCCGCTACAGCAGTCCATTGCGCGCCAAAATCTCCTTGGTTCATGCCCAGGAGATCCGGCGCTGAGGTGGCAGACAAGGCAATTGAGTCTATCGCCACATCAAATCCGGTGACTTTCAAAAAGGCCTCTAGGTTGGCACGATCGGCCGCCTGTGCCGCAGAGACCAGGGCAAACAGGCAGGTCAAAGCCGATAGAGCCAGCAGGAACAGCTGGTTTTTGATTTGGTCGATCGGGGCCACGCGGGCGGAGGTCTTTTGCATAGGGTCAAGCTAATCCTTTTGTTGGACAAAACAATGCAAATCCCACTTGCGCCACATCACAATCCCGATTAAACGACGCCCTCACCAAGACCACGGTCTATCGGACGGAGAGGTGCCGGAGTGGTCGAACGGGGCGGTCTCGAAAACCGTTGTCCCTTCACGGGGACCCAGGGTTCGAATCCCTGTCTCTCCGCCACTTACATCCGAAGCGGAATCGATTTACTTATCTCTAAGGCCTGCAGGGCTTCCAGGGTGGGATCGGTGTCGATGCCGGTGTCTGGGATCTCTAAGCCAGCGTTCGCAGAGATGGCTGAAAACTGCAAAGACACCACATAGGCGAGGTCTGGATCAAACAGCACACGAGCGGACAAAACATCTGAAATTGTGCGACGCAGTTCTGCATCTCCGGTTTCAAAATGCATGGCGAGTGCCTGCACAAGGGCGCTGCGCGTATTATACGTGTTTTGCCGACTGGTCATCAGCGTGGTGTCTAGCCACTGTATACCCCCTGCCCCCTCAAGTTCGATCAGACTGAGCGCGTAAGCCCCAAGCATTTCGCTCTCGTGTGCCAGGCCTTGTGTAACTCGAAATCTCATAAAAGTGGACAGCTCCGGCGTGGCAGGCGCCAGGCCCATAAGCAGAATACGAATGGCGCGCAGGTCCATTTCGGGAATCGTATCAAGCTGCGCTTGTAGGGCCTTGGCATCCACATCCAAATTGAGAGCCTTTAAAGTCCCGTAGTCAGCGAGGTCGAGTTCTCTGAGCGCAAGAGTTCGAATTCTCTTGTCGGAATGGTTCAATTGGCTTGCAAAATAGCTGGCCCGCACCTTTGGGTCATGCTCCCACTCTGGAAGGCGGTCCTGTATGGTTGTCAGAATGGGGGCAAAGGATGCGTCTACTGTGATGAGGCGATGCCAGACTTCTGTTTCTGCGTCCCGGGCAAACAGCACCTGCGCGTTTGGTTGCAGGCGCAGTAACCGGCGTGTGCTGCTGTCAACAAGCATTGGCAAGACCACAGTAGTGCCTGATGATTGCAATTCGTCAGTCACTTCGTATCGAAAGGCGTTTTCTTCCGCCGGCCGCGCAAGAACAATGTGATCTGCAGATATCATGCGCTCAACAAGAGTGGGCTGGGGCTCATATCCGTGAAAGGCACAGGCAGTTGCGAGGCTCGGGAACAGCCCACCAATCAAACTGGCCGCCAATGTGCCTGCTCTATACCGGTGCAGTCTAAAACCCATGTAGTCGCTCCACCAACCAAAACGTGGCAACCCCGCCAATCGCATATCCGACAACCATGTTTGCCATACGAGGCACATACGCAGAAATGGACCCAAATGCGCTGATTGCCTGCCTGCCAATCCAACTGACTGACAGGATCACAACGACAAAAGCAAGCTGCCCCGCCTCAACACCAAGATTAAATGCAAACAGGGCCATGGCGACATCACTGTCAGGCAATCCGATTTCCGCAAGCGCGCCTGCAAAACCAAGGCCGTGTAGGAGGCCAAAAGAAAAGGCCACTATCCAGGGCGCGCGTGCTGCCAGGCCTGCGTTTGCCTTGTCTTGCCGGAGTATCTCGACAGCCAAGAAAACAACGGATAATGCTATGACGGCTTCGACGGGAGGGCCAGGAACGGACATATGTCCAAGGGCCGCGAACGCCAGTGTAATACTATGCGCAATTGTGAAAGCGGTGATTGCGCCGATCAAATGTCTGGTGCTCGGGATCAGCATCACAAGCGCAAACACAAACAAAAGGTGGTCCAAGCCTTCCAGAATGTGCTCGAAACCAAGATGGACGTAGGTCCAGAAAATCCGCGCGACCGAAGGGGTGTCTGGTAGAATGGCCGAAGTTTCAACAGGAGTAAGACGAAGTGTGGTGCCAGCGTGTTTCAGGGGCTGATAGCGCAGCAGAACATCCGTGTTTTGTCTCTGAAGGCCGTTGATCGTGATTTCTTGCCGTGACAGGGCCGTTTCGCAGACGGCAGTCCACTGCGAGACCCAAGCCGTTCCATCAAACTGAGGTGCCGGGCCCGTATGCGGCGTACATTCCTCAGGCAGTGACGCGTCAATCATCATGGCACGGCCTTGCACATCCGGCTTGCGCCAAAAAATCTGATAAGCGCCGCTTCCTACCTCCTTGATCCTCCCCCACTGAAGTGGTCCGCCGCTATGTTTAGAAAACGGAGGATTCACGATGGGAAATAAGCGACACAAGCCCGAGGAAATTGTCACGAAGTTACGGCAGGTTGAGGTGCTTGT
>Ga0189288_10066_pt1 | contig 140034 bp, 124 predicted proteins | sample UW105minimetaG_FD_130316 | JGI IMG/M metagenome (GOLD analysis project Ga0189288, IMG submission 130316) | Marine microbial communities from the Costa Rica Dome - UW105 mini metaG | ecosystem: Environmental > Aquatic > Marine > Oceanic > Photic zone | place: Costa Rica: the Eastern Pacific...
CGACTCGTACTCGATGTGCGCGATCGAGATCGTGATACCACGAGCCTTCTCCTCCGGCGCCTTGTCGATCTCATCAAACGCAGCAGCGTCGGCCAAGCCACGCGCAGCAAGCGTCTTCGAGATGGCAGCGGTCAGGGTCGTCTTGCCATGGTCGATATGACCCATGGTGCCAATGTTCACGTGCGGCTTATTCCGCTCGAACTTCTCTTTGCTCACTGTTCCCTCTCCCTGAGGACTCTTTGATTCTGTGGTGTAGTAGCGGCGATCGGACTTGAACCGATGACCTTCCGATTATGAGCCGGATGCTCTGACCAACTGAGCTACGCCGCCGGGGGTTTTGCTCGCCCGCTCGGGGGTGGGAGACCCACCACCGAGAAGGTGGTCGAGCCCTCTGTGGGAATCGAACCCACGACACCAGCCTTACCATGGCTGTGCTCTACCGACTGAGCTAAGAGGGCGTCACCTCCGGGCACTTCGATCACCGTTTTCGACCGGTTCTCGGGGCACCCTTCGGGACCGCAGCGGGCTGCGGCCGACGCACGAGTGTATCGGTCAGGGCTCAACAACCACCCGCGAGATACTCGGGATTCGCGGGCTCCCGCAGTACCTTCGGCACCGTGACGACGGAACCAATGGCGGTGCGGTTGGCGACCGTCGCGGATGCCGCGGCGATGCTCGACATCTACAACCCCGAGGTCGAGCAGCACACGTCGACGTTCGACCTCCGGCCGCGCACCCTCGACGAGCAGCGGCGCTGGATCGCCGACCGGTCGGGGGCCTTCTCCGCCGTGGTCGCCGAGCTCGATGACGGCGGCGATGAGCCGATCGTCGTCGGCTTCGCATCGCTGTCGCCGTACAAGGAACGAGCGGCCTACTCGACCACGGTCGAGAACTCGGTCTACGTCTCGCGCCAGCACGGTGGGCGGGGCATCGGCCGCACCCTCATGAACCACATCATCGAGCTGGCGCGCGACTCAGGCTTCCACTCGATCATCGCCCGCGTCGAGGCATCGGGCGAAGCGTCTCGGGGGCTCCACGAAGCATGCGGGTTCCGGCTCGTCGGCGTCGAGCACGAAATCGGCCGCAAGTTCGGCCGCTGGCTCTCGGTCGCCGTGTACCAGCTCGAACTCTGACTCGCTGACCGCAGGCAGTCGGTGCCGTGTGCGGCTACGGTCGCGGCCATGTCCGACAACGCTCCCGAGGTCGCCCCGTACGGGTCGTCGCAGAACAGCGATCCGACCCTCAAACGGGTCCGCACTCGCCATTTCGCCCGCGCGAAGCAGAACGGCATCAAGATCACCGGCCTCACCAGCTACGAGTGCCTGTCGGCCTCGATCTTCGACGAGGCGGGGATCGATTTCCTGCTCGTCGGCGACTCCGCTGGCAACACGGTGTTTGGCTACGACACCACCATCCCGGTCACGGTCGACGAGTTGATCCCGCTGACAGCGGCTGTCGTTCGCAGCGTGAGCAGGGCGCTGGTCATCGCCGACATGCCGTTCGGTTCGTACGAGAACGGCCCCGAGCACGCCCTCGACACCGCGATCCGGTTCATGAAGGAGACCGGCTGTCACGCCGTGAAGTGCGAAGGCGGTGTGCGATCGTCGAAACAGATCAAGCGCATCGTCCGCGCCGGCATCCCCGTGATGGGCCACATCGGATTCACCCCCCAGTCCGAACATGGGCTCGGTGGCCACATCATCCAGGGACGAGGCGACGAAGGCGAAGAGCAGCTGCTCGCCGATGCCCATGCCGTGCAGGACGCCGGGGCATTTGCGGTGGTCCTCGAGATGGTGCCGTCTGAGATCGCCGGCAAGGTCACTGCCGAGCTGTCGATCCCGACCATCTCGGTCGGTGCTGGCCCGAACTGCGATGGCCAGTTGCTGGTCTGGACCGACTGGGCCGGCTTCACCCAGGGTCGTATCCCTCGCTTCGTCAAGCAGTACGCCGACCTCGCTGGGACCCTGCGCGAGGCGGCCCAGGCCTACAAGGCCGACGTGGAGTCGGGCGTGTACCCCGCTCCCGAACACGAATACGGCGCCTGATCTCATCTGGGGTCAGACCCCAGATGAGATTCAACTGGTGGGGACGCTGACGTGGAAGCTCAGGTCGCTGGCCAGGTGATCGTCGATCGACACCTGGAGGTCGTGGACACCCTCTGATCGGAACGTGATCGTCGACAGCGGGACCACGACCGGCACGATCCGGCTCTCGCCCGGCATCAGTCCGCCGGTCGAGGCCGGTGGGTGGAGGTCGACCTTGACCGTGGCGAGCGCGGTCGCGCTCGGGGCGTGCTTGATCCGCATGACCACGTTGTGTTCGTCGAGCGCGACGTCGGGACTGACCGCCACGAGCATGGCGACGTGGCAGTTGAACGTTGCCGGCAGCTTCCGGGTCATCAGCCGGGTGAGGCCACCCGACTGCACGAACAGCAGCCCCTCTCGGACCTGCGCGAAATCGCACAGGATCAGCGCATCGAGCCGGGCCGCCACGCCGCCGAACCTACCCCGGCGACCCAACCGATTCGTGAGGTTGTGCGCTCGATTGGATCCACGACCCCACGAAACGCTCCGGTGCATCCGGACCAGGGCCGGAAACGACGACGACGCCGGGAACTCCCGGCGTCGTCAACGATTCTGGTGGGCCGGGGAGGATTCGAACCTCCGAAGGCATACGCCGGCAGATTTACAGTCTGCTTCCTTTGGCCGCTCGGACACCGACCCGTTGGTCCTCGTCCGGCGAACACCCGGCCGATCCATCCGGAGGATGGTGGAGTCGGCCGCATCGCCCATCGAACGAGGCTCGGAGAGCGTATCGGTCAGTACCCTGATTGCCATGCCGAGTTTCGATGTGGTGTCCGAGGTCGACCGTCAAGAAGTACGGAACGCGATCGATCAAGCCCAGCGCGAGATCGCGAACCGCTACGACTTCAAGAACACCAACTCCACGATCGATCAGAACGAGCTGGTCATCACCCTCCACACCGTCAGCGAAGATCGCCTCACCGCGCTCCGTACGGTCGTCGAGGAGAAGCTGGTGAAGCGCGGCGTGTCACTGCGCGGTGTCGACTACGGCGACGTGCAGGAAGCCACCCAGAACACCGTGCGCCAGGTCATGACGATCGCAGTCGGGATCTCGTCCGACAAAGCCAAGACGATCAACAAGCTGATCAAGGAGAAGGGCGCCAAGGGTGTGTCGAGTCAGACCCAGGGCGACAACATCCGGGTGACCGCAAAGAAGCGCGATGCGCTCCAAGACGTGATCGCGATGCTGAAGGCCGAAGACATCGGCATTCCGCTGCAGTTCCAGAACTTCCGAGACTGACCCAGGGGCCTGACGTCACGTTCAGCCGTCGACGGGTTCGACCGCAGTGCCAGCTCCATCGATCGCCGGCTCCTCGGTGACCACCGGGGCCTGATCACCAACAACAGCCGGTGCCGCGGGAGCGGGTCCGGCGATGGTTGCCACTGCTGCTTGCACGATGGCCGCCGTACGTTCGACGGCGGCACTGGCGAGCTGAGCATCGGTCATCGCGACCGAGGCGAGCGCGAGATCGTCGCCGATCGAACTGGCCTCGAGTTCGGCGAGTGCTTGAGAGATCGCGACGGAGTCTCCACCTGCATCGGCCACGCCAGCCACGACGGCGAGCTCGGTGGCACGGTAGGCCTGCAGAGCTCGAACGGAGTCGGCGGTTCCGGAGGACGCGCTCGGCTCGATGTCCAGCTCCGTCACCGGGTCGGTCGCGGGGTCCTGCCCCTCGATGGTGCCGGCATCGACTCCTTGGTCGGCGACCGGGGCTGCGGGCGCCGCGGCTCGGCCGGGATCGCACACCCGCAGATCCACGACCAGCTCGGTCACGACCGACATCGTCGCGGCGGAGGCGGCCCGTGCTGCGGCCACCCACTCGCTGAGTCCATTTGCGAGGAGGGGCGCCCCTTCACCGGATGGCGCCACCAAGGTGGCCGACCAGCAGGTCTGACCGCCTACGGTTGCGAACGGAGTGACCGATGCACCGGTGAGGCTCCGAGAGAGATCGGCAGCGGTCGAGGCCGGCAGGTGGGCGTCGAACACGAGGAACCAGAAGTTGCGGTCGAGTGCCTCCGCAGCACCGACGAGGGTCTGTCCCTCGCCGAGTACGGGGACCGGGCCAGCCCCGAGCGGGGTGAGCGCCGGAAGCTGGATGCCGAAGGACTCGAGCTCGGCCAACCGCGCCTCGTCGCCCGCCGTCGGCTGACCGACGACTCGCGCGTAGAGCTCAGGAGCGGCGAGACGGTGGGCGACGAGCGGCGGGAGCACAGCGAGTTCGGCCGATGTGAAGTCGGCCGCGACGGGTGCTGGGAACCCACCTGCGGTGCGGATCCGATCGGCTTCGGCGATCACCAGCGAGTGCTGCACCGCTGCGCGCTCATCTGAGCGGCCATCGACTGCGAGCGACCACTGGTAGTCCTGGTCGAGGACGGCCAGGACCGCCGCACGGGCGACGGCAGAGTCGGGTACTCCGTCGACCAACGGTAGGTCGGTGTGCACCTGACCGTCGGCGAACGAGTAGTACGCCGACGGCCTCGACGGCGTCACGTCGACCGCCGATGACGGTTCGAAGTCAGCGTCGGCGAGACCGAACGCCCGCCACATCGGCACGTCATCGTGCCAGTCGTCGCCGACCGCCTGAGCGTCATAGCCCGACGCATAGGGGCTGGCAGCCTCGTCGATGACCAAGAACGGGTCGGCGATCGGTGTGCCACGAACCGACTCGATCGCCTCGGCGTAGGGCTTGGTCTGCTGATCGAAGTCGTCGGGGAAGAGGTAGGGGCGGCCGTAGACGAAGCCCGCAGCGACGAGCCCAGCAAGCACCAACAAGGTGAGGAGCAAGCCGAGACCACTGCCGCCGCTGCGCTGACGACGCCGACTCCTCGATGCCTCGGGCATCATGTTCCGATAGCTCGGAGCAGTCGAAGGTGCCGGTGACGCAGCTGGTGCCACGGTCGAAACCGCAGGCGTCGGCATCGTCGGCGGAGGGACGGCAGGCGCGGCTGCGACGACCGGCTGCGCTGCCGGCGCCGCCTGAACCGACTGTTGCGCAACGAGTTGCTCGGCCTGCACCGGCTGAACCGGCTGCGACACCACCGCCTGCTCGACGGGGGCGACCGGCACCGGCTGCTGTGCGACCGGCTGCTGCGGTGACGGCTGCACCGGCCTGGCCTCCCCGGCGAACGCCTGATGCGTCGGTTGTGAGGGCTGTTGCTGTCCGGTCGGTTCAGCTGGTGGCGGGCCGGCGGGTTGCGGCTGGGGTCGAGGTTCGAACGGTGTCGGTGTCACAACCGCTGACTCGGTCGCACCGGAGGGCAGATCGAGGGTGACCGGATGCTGCTGGGTGTCGCTGCTCGTCTCGAGTCCGAGACTCCCGAGCACACCGGAGATGCCGTTTCCGATCGGCGCCGAAGGAGCTCCTGACTCCGCTGCCTCGCCGCCCACACCGCTCGCTTGGGTGTCGGCATCGGTCTCGTCACCGCTCGATGACGACACCACCGAGTCCCATGACAGGCTGGGGAGCGACGACTTGTTTCCACCACCGAGCAGACTCACGAGATTTCATCGGCAACGATCGCGCCGCGCTTGAAGGGCACCTGCGTCCGTTCGACCTCGACGACATCTGGCCTGACGAGCTGTCACCTCGTCAGGTCGACGCAAGTGATGGTCAGTCCTCGCTGGCGGTGGCGGCCTTGGCTTGGAGCTCGTCGACGATCGATGCGTCGGCAAGCGTGGTCGTGTCGCCGATGTTGCGGCCCTCGGCGACGTCACGCAGCAGCCGTCGCATGATCTTGCCCGAGCGGGTCTTGGGGAGATCGGGCGTGAGGTAGACGGTCTTGGGCTTGGCGATCGCGCCGATCTCGTCACCCACATGATTGCGCAACTCCTGCTCGTCGACGTCTTCGCCACCGCGCAAGATCACGTACGCGATGACCGCCTGACCGGTGGTGGCATCGGTCGCGCCGACCACCGCGGCCTCTGCCACCGACGGGTGTGACACGAGTGCCGACTCGACCTCGGTGGTCGAGATGCGGTGACCCGACACGTTCATCACGTCGTCGACGCGCCCGAGCAACCAGAGGTAGCCGTCGTCGTCGAGCTTCGAACCGTCGCCAGCGAAGTAGCGGTCGCCGAAGCGGTCCCAGTAGGTCTCCTGATACCGCTCGGGATCGCCCCAGATGCCCCGCAACATCCCCGGCCACGGCCGGGTGAGGGTGAGATAGCCGCCGCCGACGTCGACACGGTTCTTGCCGTCGTCGACGACTTCGATCGACACGCCCGGCAGCGGGAACGTCGCCGACCCAGGCTTCGTGGTGGTGGCACCTGGCAGCGGGCTGATCATGATCCCGCCGGTCTCGGTCTGCCACCACGTGTCGACGATCGGGCAGCGGCCACCACCGATGTGTTCGTGGTACCACATCCAGGCCTCGGGGTTGATCGGTTCGCCGACGGTGCCGAGGAGCCGCAACGACGACAGGTCGTGCTTCGCTGGCTCGTCGGCGCCCCACTTCATGAACGTGCGGATCGCCGTGGGCGCGGTGTAGAAGATGGTGACGCCGTACTTCGCGACGATCTCCCAGAATCGATCGTTGCCCGGATGGTTCGGCACACCTTCGTACATCACCTGGGTGCACCCGTTCGACATCGGGCCGTAGACGATGTAGCTGTGGCCGGTGATCCAGCCGACGTCGGCGGTGCACCAGTACACATCGGTGTCGGGCTGCAGATCGAACACGTACTTGTGGGTGAACGTCGTGTGGGTGAGATAGCCACCCGTGGTGTGCATGATGCCCTTGGGCTTGCCGGTGGTGCCCGAGGTGTAGAGCAGGAACAACAGGTCTTCGGCATCCATCGACGCCGGCGGGCAATCGGTTGATGCACCATCCATCAGGTCGTGATACCAGTGGTCGCGACCGTCGACCATTTCGACGTCGTTGCCTCCACGCTTCACCACCACGACGTGCTCGATGGTGCTGGTGTCGGCGAGTGCTTCGTCGGCGGGCGGCTTCAGCGGGAACACACTCCCGCGCCGATAGCCACCGTCGGCGGTGATGAGTACCTTGGCCTCGGCATCGTTGATGCGGTCGGCGAGCGACTGGCTGGAGAATCCACCGAACACCACCGAATGAGGCGCCCCGATGCGAGCGCAGGCCAGCATGGCCACCGCCGCCTCCGGGATCATGGGGAGGTAGATGTTGATCCGGTCGCCCTTCTCCACGCCGAGTCCCTTGAGGACGTTGGCGAACTGGCTGACCTCGTCGAGCAGTTCGGCGTAGGTGATGGTGCGGGTGTCACCCGGTTCACCCTCCCAGTGGATGGCGACCTTGTCGCCCTTGCCGGCAGCGACGTGACGATCGAGGCAATTTGCCGAGACGTTGAGCTTGCCGCCGACGAACCACTTCGCGTACGGCAGCTGCCAGTCGAGGATCTGGTCCCACTCTTGATCCCACGTGACCAGTTCGGCCGCCTGGCGAGCCCAGAACGCCTCGTCGTCTTCGTTCGCCTCGTCGTAGAGACTCGTGTCGACCACGAGCGCATCGCGCTTGAACGTCTCAGGCGGCGGAAACCGCCGGTTCTCCGAAGCGAGCGCGTCGATCTGGGTGCTGTTCCCCTCATCAGCCATGCACGGATCGTAGAACAGCCGCTCGGCCGACGGCCAACGTCCAACGATCTCATCGGCGCGACCGCCCTCGACGCCGATAACGACGGCATGTCGGAGCTGGAGGAACGATCGGCCAGCCGAGTCAACCGTTCGTCGTTCGATTCGGCGCTGGCTCCGGAGCGGAACGAACTGGGATCGAGATCATCCTCGATACTCGACGACGAGAAAGCCGCCGAGCCCATTCGGGTCGAGCAGCGCCTCGGCCTCGCTGACGCGGCTACGCATCTTCATCGCTTCGAGTCCGGGAGTGCTGGCCTGCTCAGCCCAGATCCGCTTGCCCTCCTCGACGAGGTCGCCGATGCCATGGAGCTGGAGAAACTGAGCCTGGGTACGAACGGCGTCGGGCTCGGGGAGCTGGTCGAGTGGCACATCCGTGGTGATGTCGTGCGAACCGGGTGTGGCGAGATAGTGCCCGGCGCGCTCGTTGCCGCGATACGTGCGAAGCCACTCTCGCCAGGAGCGAGCGGCGAGTTCGGCCGTGGTGGCGACCCCGTAGTCGATGACGAGCAGAGAGCCATGCCGGATTCGGCTCCTGGTGTCGGTGACCCAAGCCGCGGCCCGCTCGACCAGTGGCGCCCGCCCTCCGAAGTTCGGCCGCGCGGGCAGTACGGCCGGCGTGGGTTCGAACGGGGCGCTGAGCTGTTCGACGAGGCGACTGGGGTCGGAGGTGTCGACGAATGCTTCGCGCCACCCGTCGTCGAACACGGCGAGCCGGAAGGGCAGGTTGTCGAGCAGTTCGTTGGCGATGACGACACCCTGCTCGATCGAGTCGGGAAGTTCTGCGACCGAGTCGATCGTGTCTGGGTGGCGCTCGCGCTGTGCGGCCGATACCTCGACGGCGAGGTAGCGCCCACGTTCGAGGCATGCGGGTCGGGCGGCGAGCACTGACCGGGCGAGGGTGCCAGGTCCGGCGCCAGCGTCGACGACGGCGAAGTCATCGGGCTCACCGATGCGCCTCCACTCGGTATCGAGGTAGCGGGCGATCACTGCGCCGAACAGTGGCCCGACCTCGGGGGAGGTGAGGAAGTCGCCTCGACGGCCAGCGAAGCCTCCGTCGACCCTCGTGTAGAACCCATCAGGCCCGTACAGGGCATCGTCCATGAACGCCTCGAACGGAACCACCGCCATCACCCCAGTCTGGCGTTACAGCTGGTGTCTGACACCAGCTGTAACGGCTAGCCGCCGAGGGCGCCGGTGAGGTCGCTCAACTCGCCGAAGCGGGCGACCAGGCCGGGCAGGACACCGACGACGATCGTGCCGATGACGGTGATGGCGAGTGCGGCCACGATGGGCTGCGGTGTGGCGATTGGGGCGGTGTCGCCGTCGGGGGCGTCGTCGACCCACACGGTGCGCAGCACACGGAAGTAGTACGCCGCAGCGATGACCGTGTTGAGCGCTGCGATGCCGGCGAGGAAGTAGGCCGACGTCGTTTCGGCATCGAGCACGGCGCGGAAGGCGTTGAACTTGGCGAACCAGCCACCGAGCGGCGGGATGCCGGCGAGCGACGCCATGAAGATCGTCAGCGCCACGGCCAGGCCCGGTGCGTAGCTGAACAAGCCACCGAACGAGCTGATCTCACCCGAGTTGGTCTTGCGAGTGACGGCGATGACCACGGCGAACGCGCCGAGGTTCATGAACGCGTACACCAGCAGATAGACGACCACAGCGTTGAGTGCCGAACCACCAGCTTCGGGGTCGGCGGCGTAGGCGAGCGGCATCAGGATGAAGCCGCCCTGGCTCACCGACGAGTAGGCCAGCATGCGGACGATGTTGGTCTGGCGCAGTGCGATGACGTTGCCGACCGTCATGGTGAGCGCCGCCATGACCCAGATCATCGGCCCGAACACGCCGTCGGCTGGCGGGAACGCCACGTACAGCAGCGTGACCAGGGCGACGAAACCTGCAGCCTTCGACGCCACCGACAGGAACGCGGTGACCGGGGTGGGCGCGCCCTCGTACGTGTCGGGCGCCCAGGTGTGGAACGGGACCGCCGACACCTTGAAGGCGAAGCCGGCGACCACGAAGGCGACACCGACCACCTGCATGGCGTTGAGCTCGTCGCCCATCGCCGCAGCGATCTCGGTCAGCTTGGTGGTGCCCGTCGTTCCGAAGATGTACGACATGCCGAACAGCATGATCGCCGAGGCGAACACACCGAGCAGGTAGTACTTCACACCCGCTTCGTTCGACACGGCCGAGCGCTTTCTCCAGGCGGCCATCATGTACGCCGGGATCGAGAGCAGCTCGAGCGCCACGAAGATGCTGATGAGGTCGCGAGCCGACGCCATCATCACCATGCCGCTGACCGAACAGAGCAGCAGCACGTAGAACTCACCCTGGTAGTAACCGCCCTCTTCGAGCTCGTTCTGGCTGAGCAGGATGACGACATAACCGACCAGGAGGAAGAACGCCTTGAGCACCAGCGCGTAGTCGTCGACCACGTAGCGGCCGCCGAACAACTCGCGGGCTGGTCCGTCGTCGACGGCGAGGGTGACGATCGGGATGAACGCAGCGAGCAACACGAGGCCCGACAGCGAGGCCATCGCCCACTTCTTCGACTCAGAGATGTTGAGGTCGAGGAACAGGACGATGTTGATCCCGATGATGAGGATCAGCTCGGGGGCGAGCGCGTGCCAGTCGATGTCGGGCGCAACCCAGTCGGCCTGCGCCAACATCGAGGAGAGGAGTCCGATCACCGTGCGATGCCCTCACTCACGGTCTGGACGAGTTCGACCACAGCCGGGTCCATGACCTGGAACATCAGCTGCGGGTACACACCGAACACGACGATCGCGATCAGGAACGGCGTCCAGGCGATCCACTCGGTGGGCTGCACGTCGTGGATCACTTCGTGCTCGTCGTCGTGGTTGGCAGCTGCCGACAGCGACGCGGCGACCTTGCCACCCTGCTCGACCTCGGAGTGGCCCTTGAACTCGTCGGTCGGCTCGCCGAAGGCAGTGCGCTGGTAGAGCCAGAGCAGGTAGGCGGCGGCGAGCACCGTGCCGATGGCGGCGACGACCATGAGCACCCGGAACAGCTCCTCGCTGAGGGCCGGGTGCGGGTTGTAGGCCGACAGGATCGCCGGGAACTCACCCCAGAAGCCTGCGAGGCCGGGGAGGCCGAGCGACGCCATGGCGGCGAAGCCCATGATCCAGCCGAGCTTCGGAGCTTGGATGAGCAATCCGCTGAGACGCTTGATCTCGAGCGTGTGGTAGCGGTGCTTCACGGCGCCGGCGAGGAAGAAGAGCATGCCGGTGATCAGACCGTGGGCGACCATGCCGAAGATGGCGGCGTTGATGCCGAACTCGGTGAGGGTCGAGATGCCGAGCATCACGTAGCCCATGTGCGCCACCGACGAGAAGGCGATGAGTCGCTTCATGTCGGTCTGGGCCAGGCACCCGAGGGCGCCGTAGATGATGCCGATCACGGCGAGGATGCCGATGACCGGGGCCCAGGCCTCGGCGCCCTTCGGCAGCATCGGGATGGCGATGCGGACGAAGCCGTACGTACCGAGCTTCAGCAGGATGGCAGCCAGGATGACCGAGCCCTGCGTGGGCGCTTGTGTGTGGGCGTCGGGGAGCCAGGTGTGGAACGGGAACATCGGCACCTTGACGGCGAAGCCGAGGAACATGCCGGCGAACAACCAGACCTGGACGTCACGATCGATGAGCGCACCGGCTTCGACCAGGTGGGCGAAGCTGAAGCTCTCGGCTCCGGTCTGGAAGAACAGGGCGAGGAAGGCCACGAGCATGAACGCCGAGCCGAACATCGTGTAGAGGAAGAACTTCAGCGAGGCGTACTTGCGGTTCTCGCCGCCCCACACGCCGATCATGAAGTACATCGGGAGGAGCACGACCTCGAAGAAGACGAAGAAGAGGATGAGGTCTTGGGCGATGAACGAGCCCGCCATGCCGGTCTGGAGGATCAGCATGAGCGTGTAGAACGCCTTGGGGTTGCCCGCGTCGGGCATGTTGTCCCAGGTGTAGATCATCACCAGCAGGGTGACGACCATCGACAGGAAGTACAGCGGGAGGCTGATGCCGTCGAGGCCGATCGTGTACCCGGCCGAAATGACCTCGATCCACTCGGCGTCGACGAAGAACTGCAGCTTCTCCGCCTGCCCGTAGTCGAAGGCGATGAGGGTCACGATGCCGATGACCAGCGTGGCCGCCGCGGTGACGATGCCGATCACCTTGGGGGTCCGCTCGTCGTCGCGCGACGTGAGGAACATGATCGCCAGCGCACCGACCAACGGCAGGAAGGTGCCGACGGTCAGGAGCCAGTTCTGATCGCTGATGGTGTTCATGATCTCGTGTTGCTCTGCTCTGTGATGACTGCGTGGTGGTGTCGGTGACGATCAGCCGACGTTGATGATGACGAGGACGATGGCGCCCACGGCGGCGGCACCGAAGATGAGTGCGCCATAGAGGTTGACCTTGCCGTTCTGCATGCCCGACAGCCCCTCACCGCTGCCGGAAGCGACGGTGCCCGAGCCGTTGACCGCGCCGTCGACGAGGCCCTGGTCGATCTTGTCGTAGACGATCTGGCCGGTGCGCTTGCCGCCCTCGCCGACCGCATCGACCGCGCCGTCGATGAGGTTCTGGTTGACCCAGTAGGCACCCTGCGAGATCGGGTATGCCACGCCACGGACGATGACGTTCTCGTAGAGGGCGTCGAGGTAGTACTTGTTCGCCAGGAACTTGTAGCCGGCACGGGCGAGGCCGTTGCGCTCGGTGAGCCCGACGAGCTTCTCGTTGCGCTGGCCGTAGAACGCACGGCAGAAGCCGATGGCCAGGGCGTAGCCCAAGGCGACAACGGCGAGCGAGAGCAGGATCTTGCCCGTGGTCGGCACGGCGTGGCTGACCTTCGGGAAGAAGCAGACCGTGCCGTCGGCCGGCGTTTCGAACCCACAACCCGACTTCTTCGCGCCCTCTTCCTCTTCGGCCGACAGGTTCGCGTCGGCCTCGACGAAGCCGGCCTCGTACGGCACGAGCGACTCGCCCGGGCCCGAGGCGACCATCGACTCGATGGCGACCGGCTGGTAACGGGGCTCGACGTAGGTCTTGACGTACTCGATCTCTTCGCCGAGCTCGACACCGAGCGAGCCGCCGACGGCCAGCGGGGTGGCGTTGGCGAAACCGGCCGTGCACGCGAAGAACGTGAGGATCGCGATCGGGATGAGGATCAGCTTCGGCGACTCGTGCGGACCGTGATCGTCGTGATGATCGTCGTGGCCGTGATCGTCGCCGTGGGCGTTGGCGGCCGCCGACAGCGACTTCGGCATCGGAGCGCCGACCGTGGCCTCTTCGAGCTCGTGCTCCTCAGCCTCTTCGTCGGTGGCGTGACTGTGCGTGTCGTCGTGGTCGGGGTCGTGGTGACCGGCCGCCGCGCCGCGGGGCTCACCGAAGAAGGTGAGGTAGGTGGCCCGCGTCATGTACATCGCCGTCAACGCCGCACCGCCGAGGCCGACCCACATGAGGAACGTGTAGCCGTTGTTGCCGACGTTGTCGATGATCTCGTCCTTCGACCAGAAACCGGCGAACGGGATGACACCGGTGAGGGCGAGGGTCGAAATGATCCATGCCCAGAAGGTGATCGGCATGTGTTTGCGCAGGCCGCCCATGTCCTTCTTCATGTCGAACGAGTGGTGCGAGCCCGAGTGGCTGATCGAGCCAGCGCAGAGGAAGAGGCAGCACTTGAAGAAGGCGTGGGTGAACACGTGGAACACCGCCGGCAGCCAGGCGCCGGTGCCGAGGCCCAGCATCATGTAGCCGAGCTGCGACACCGTCGAGTAGGCGAGGACCTTCTTGATGTCGTCTTGGACGAACGCCAGCAGCGCCGCGATGACGATGGTGATCGCACCGATGATGGCGATGAACGACAGGCCGCCGTTGGCGATGTTGAAGCCCTCCCAGAACACCGGGTAGATGCGGGCGACGAGGAACACGCCGGCGACGACCATGGTCGACGAGTGGAGCAGCGACGACACCGGGGTGGGGCCGGCCATCGCGTCGGGCAGCCAGGTGTGGAGCGGGAACTGACCTGACTTGCCGATGCAGGCGATGAACAGGGCGGTGGCACCCATGACGAGCACCCAGCTCGAACCCTGACCCGACAGCGCCCAGGCCTGGATGGCCTCGATGCTGAAACCGTTGAAGCCGGCGTCGCGGAGGGCGGGGTTCTCGGCGATCCAGTCTTCGACGCCGAAGTAGATGATGGCGGTGCCGACGAGCAGGCCGACGTCGCCGACGCGCACGGTGAAGAACGCTTTGAGCGCCGCCCGGCTGTTGGCGCCCTCTTCCCACCAGTGGCCGATGAGCATGAACGAGCAGAGGCCCATGATCTCCCAGCCGAGGATGAGCTGGACCATGTTGTCGGCCATGACCATGACCAACATGCCCGCCGAGAACAGGGTGAGCGCACCGAAGAACTGGGTGTAGCGGCGGTCGCCGCGCACGTACTCGAGGCTGAAGATCTGCACCAGCAGCGAGATGAAGGCGACGAGCCAGAGCAGCAGCACGCTGAGGCCGTCGGCGTGCGAGCCGAGGCCGAACTCGATGCCCGAGTTCTGCCACCAGACCCAGGTCTGGGTGACCGGCTCGACGAACGGCTTGGCCTCACCCTCGGCGGCGGCGGGCAGCGAGCGCAGACTCTGGAGCAGTCCGAGCCCTTCTTCGCCGGCGCCCTTGGCGGCCTTGTCGGCGGAGTCGACTCGCTGGATCCACTGGATGCCCGCACCCGTGGTGACGATGAGCGAGGCGGCGATCGAGGCGAGGCCGAACTCCGACCCCTTGTTCGGCATCTTCTTGCCGAACAGCATGATGAACGCGTACCCGACAGCCGGGATGAGCGCGGCGAGCCAGAGGTTCTCGAGGAACCAGCCCGAGCTCAGCTTGACAGCATCAGCAGCTAGCACGTCAGCCCTTCAGTTCCGAGAGTTCGTCGAGCGAGATCGACTTGCGGTTGCGGTAGATCAGCAGCACCATCGCCAGGCCCACGCCGACTTCGGCGGCGGCGATGGCGATGACGAACAGGGCGAAGATGTGCCCGTCGATCGAGCCCTGCATCAGCGCGAACGCGATGAGGTTGAGGTTGACCGAGTTGAGGATCAGCTCGATCGACATGAGCACCATCACCGCGTTGCGACGAGCGATGACGCCGTAGACGCCGATGCAGAACAGCAATGCGGCGAGGAGCAGGAAGTTCGCAGCGAGCATCAGTCTTTCCTGGCCAGGACGATGGCGCCGATGGCGGCGGCGAGCAGGACGAAGGTCATGCCGAAGAACGGCACGAGGTAGATCGAGAGCACACCGTCGGAGATGGCCTGCGTGACCGTTTCCTGCTGGCCCTCGACGCCGAGCTCACCGATGATGCCGTCGTCGTTGACGTTGGCGAAGAGTGAGCTGTCGTCGTAGGCGTCGAGTACCACCCAGCCGAGCAGGCCGAACAGGATGACGGCGACCGGGATGCCGGCGTACCAGGTGGGGTTGTTGAGCCCGACCTCTTTGCCGATCTGGGCGCGGGTGAGCATGATGCCGAACAGGAACAGCACCATCACGGCGCCGATGTAGACCATGACCTGGCTGACGGCGACGAACTCGGCGGCGGCGAGGATGTACTGCGCGGCCATGCCGGCGAGCACGAGCGCCAGCGAGAGCGCCGCGTGCACCACGTTCTTGGTGGTCACCACGTTGAGCGCGGCGACGATCATGAACACGGCGATGATGCCGAAGCCGATGTTCTGTGCGACGTTGACGCCGTCGGCGGCGAGCAGGATCATCGCTCGACCTCACGCGTACCAACTGGGGTCTGACCCCAGATGAGATGTTGGAGGCGGGGGGTCACTTGCCGGCTCCGACTTCGAGCTCGGGCGCCTCGGGCACGGTCTCCATCCACTCGCCGAGCTTGTCCTTGTCGTGGAGCAGGTCGGCGATCCTCGGCTCGGAGTACTCGTACTCGGGGCTCCAGAACAGTGCGTCGAACGGGCAGACCTCGACGCAGATGCCGCAGTACATACAGAGCGCGTAGTCGATGTCGAAGCGGTCGAGGTGGTTGACCTGACGCGGCTTGCCACCGGCGCGACGCGGCGGCGCGAGCTGCTTGTGACCCTCGATGTAGATGCACCAGTCGGGGCACGAGCGAGCGCACAGCATGCAGGCCGTGCAGTTGTCTTCACGCAGCGCGATCACGCCACGGGCGCGGGTGGGCGGCGCTTCCTTCTCGTGGGGATACTGGACGGTGTTCGCACCGTCTTTCAGCGTCCGACCGAGGGTGGCCCCGGTGACGCCGAGGCCCTTGAGCAGTCCAGGAATCTTGGGCATGGGTTACACCGCAACCTTCAGGATCGCCGTGACGACGATGTTCGCGAGCGAGAGCGGGATGAGGAACTTCCAGGCGAAGGTCTGGAGCTGATCTTCGCGGAAGCGTGGGTAGCTGAAGCGGACCCACATGATGATGCCGGTGAGCACCAGCATCTTGGTGATCATGATCACCGGGCCGACGAGGTTCATCCACCAATCGACGTCGGCGATCGACTCCCAGCCGAACCAGTCGAACGGAACGCCCCAGCCGCCGAGGAAGAGCACCGAGGCGATGAAGGCGAACACGCCAGCGGTGGCGAACTCGGCGATGAAGAACATCAGGAACCGGAAGCCCGAGTACTCGGTCATGAAGCCCGACACGAGCTCGGACTCGGCGATCGGCATGTCAAACGGCGCCTGGGTCAGCTCGGCCTGCACAGCGATCATGAAGATCAGGAAGCCGACGAACTGGGTGAGGATGAACGGGTTGCCGAGGAACCCGATGCCGAAGATCTCGCCGGTGTTCTGCACCTCGACGATGCGCTGCAGGTTCATCGACTCGGCCTGGATGACCACACCGAGGGTGGCGAGCACCATCGGGAGCTCGTAGGCGATGAGCTGGCCGGCGCCACGGATGCCGCCGAGCAGCGAGTACTTGTTCGCCGACGCCCAGCCGGCGATGAGCACACCGAGCACCGACACCGAACCGACGGCGAGCGCGTAGAACACGCCCGTCGAGAAGTTGGTGAACCAGGCCTCGGGACCGAACGGCACCACGACGATCAGCAGGAACGTCGACAGCAGCACGATCAGCGGCGCCATCTTGAAGATGGTCTTGTCGGCGTTGTCGGGTGCGATGTCTTCCTTCTGCATCCACTTGCCGACTTCGGCGAGCAGCTGCATCGAGCCGTACGGCCCGGCCTCCATGGGACCGAGGCGGCTCTGCATGAACGACATCATCTTGAACAGGAAGAGGTAGACGATCGTGCCTGCGGGCAGCAGCACGGCCACGAGGCCGCCGATGACGCGGAAGATCGACTGACCCCAGTACGGGATCTCGACAGCGAGAGAAGACAGGGCGGTCACCGGTCGATGTCTCCGAGGATGAAGTAGAGGCTGGCGAGGATCGTGATGATGTCGGGGACGTACACGCCCTTCAGCACCCACGGCACGATCGAGATGTTGTTGAAGCTCGCCGAGCGGATCTTGACGCGGAACGGGCCGAGGTCACCCTTCGACACGACGTAGTAGCCCATCTCGCCGAGCGGGTTCTCGGTCGAGACCCAGGCCTCGCCCTCGGGCACCTTGATGATGCGGGGCACCTTGGCCATGACCGGGCCGGCCGGGATCTGCTCGACCAGCTGGAGCACGATCTTGCACGACTCGCGCGTCTCTTGCAGGCGCACCCAGCAGCGGGCCCACGAGTCACCGTCGGGGTGGGTCCAGACCTTGAAGTCGGCCTTGTCCCACGCCATCGGGAGGTCTTGGTCACGCCGCAGGTCCCAGTCGACGCCCGACGCCCGCAGGTTCGCACCCGACAGGCCGTACTCCTTGGCCACGTCGGCGGGGATGACACCCACGCCACGCATGCGACTCTGGAAGATCTCGTTGCCGAACAGCAGGTCTTCGATCTCGTCGCAGAAGCCGATGAGCTTCTTCATGACCTGCTTGGTCTCGTCGATCCAGCCCTTGGGCAGGTCGTCCTTCAGACCACCGATGCGGTCGAAGTTCGGATGGAATCGGCCGCCGGTGGCGCCCTCGATGAGGTTGAGGACGTACTCGCGATCGCGGAAGGCCAGGAACACCGGGGTGATGGCGCCCATCTGCACGCCGAGGTCGCCGAGGAACAGCGACACGTTGGCGATGCGCGACAGCTCGAACAGGATCGTGCGAATGACCTGGGCGCGCGGGGGCGCCTCGATCTCCATGAGCTTCTCGGCGGCCAGGATGAACGGCACCTCGTTGGCGAAGCTGCCGAGCCAGTCGATCCGGTTGATCAGCGTGGTGACCTGCGGGAACGTACGGACCTCGGTGAGCTTCTCGTAGCCACGGTGCATGTAGCCAGCCGACGGCTCGGCCCACACGACCTGCTCGCCGTCGAGACGGGCGATGATGCGCAGGGTGCCATGGGTGGCCGGGTGCTGGGGGCCGATGTTGAGGGTCATGCCCTCGGTTTCGAGCTCGACGTTGAGTCGGGCGTCGGCGGCCTGGCTCGCGATGTACGAAAGCTGCTGGCGATCACTCATCATCGTCATCAGGAATCGCCCTCTTCTTCGTCTTGGGCGGGCATGGGCTCGACGTCGACGATGCCGGGCCAGGGCTTGACCATGCGAGCCAGCAGCGGGAAGTCCTTCTTCAACGGGTACCCCTCGAAGTCGACCGGCAGGTACATGTTGCGGAGGTCGGGATGGCCGTTGAAGCCGATGCCGAACATCTCATGGCACTCACGCTCGTGCCAGTTGGCACCGGCGAACGAGCCGGTCCACGAATCGACGACCGGGTTGTCGTCGGGCACGTCGGCCTTGATCGTGACGCCGACGTGACGCTCGACGTTGGCGAGGCGCGCGAACACCTGCATCCGGGTGTCACCGCCAGTGACGCCCTGCACGATCGTGGTGTCGATCGGCTCCTGCTCGACGGTGGGGTCTTCCTCGCCCTTGCCGTACGGCGACGGCATCCAGTCGATCGCCGACAGGAAACCGAAGTAGGTGAAGCCGGCAGCCTTCAGCGCGACGCCGGTGTCGGCCCACGCATCGGTCGCGACGCGAACCCAGAGATCGTCGTTCGGCTCGATGTGGAATTCGAGCAGGCCCTCGCCGATCCGGTTGCGCAAGTCGTCGACGATGCCTTCCCGGAGCCCATCGCCCGGCAGCGCTGCCGGTTCTTCGGTGGTCTCGGTATCACTCAATCGGACCACCGCCCACCACGATCGGCTCGGCGCGGTTGCGATCGGGGATCGGCTGCGGATCGGTCGAAATGTCGTGGGTGGTCTGCCCGGTGGGCTCCCCCGCCACGAGCTCGCCGCGCTCGGCCTGCCGCTTCGCCTGCAGGGTGGTGAACTCGTCGCCCTTCCACTTGGCCTGCATGTCTTCGTTCTTGATTCGCTGCTGGAGCAGCACGACGCCCTCGAGGAGCGCCTCGGGCCGCGGCGGGCAGCCCGGCACGTAGACGTCGATCGGGATGATCTGATCGACGCCCTTGGTAACCGAGTACGAGTCCCAGTACGGACCGCCGCAGTTGGCGCACGAGCCCATCGAGATGGCGTACTTCGGCTCGGGCATTTGTTCCCACAGGCGCTTCACGGCCGGCGCCATCTTGTCGGTGACCGTGCCCGACACGCACACGAAGTCGGCCTGGCGCGGGCTGGCCGGCAGCGGGATGACGCCGAGGCGCATGACGTCGTAGCGCGGCGAGCCGAAGGCGGCGCCCATCTCGATCGCACAGCAGGCGAGGCCCCACTGGTACACCCAGAGGGAGTACGAGCGCGACATGTTGAACAGCTTGGTGAGCGGGCCGGGCAGGCGGCCCTTATCGACGAGTCCCATCAGATCACTCCATCACACAGATCAGAACAGCGGCGTGCCGTGCACCCAGTGGCCTCACACCCACCGCAGCAGGCCGCGCTTCCACGCATAGAACAGGCCATCGAGCAGCAGCACGATGAAGACGATCATCACGACCAGGCCGAAGGTGCCGTAGCGCTCGATGTTCGCCGCCCACGGGAACAGGAACACCGCCTCGACGTCGAAGATGACGAACAGCAGTGCGAACACGTAGTACCGGATCTGGCTCTGCGACCAGCCCATGCCCACGGGGTCGACGCCCGACTCGTAGGCGATGTACTTCTCGGCCGACGGCTTGGTCGGTCGAATCGCCGCTGCGAGACCGAGGAGCAATCCACCGATCGCGAGTGCGGCGACACCGAACCAGACGACGTTCAGGTAATCGCGAAGGAAGAGCGACATACGGGCGTCGAAGATACCAGGGCTCGTGAATTCTCTCCCAAGTTGGCCCGTGGGGATTTTCGCTGCGGCCACCCCCTGGGGGTCAGGTCGGGCGAGAGAGACCGAGCGCTGCCAGTTCTTCGCGGCTGGACACGCCAAGACTGCGATAGACCGCAGCGAGGTGATTGTCGACCGTCCGGGCCGACAAGTGCAGCTCAGCAGCGATGTCCTTGCTCGACTCGCCCAACGCTGCGTGAGTCGCGATCTCGAGCTGGCGAGCACTCGGCATCTGGGCCGCGTCGGCGAGATCGTCGAAACGACGAGCAAGCCGTGGCGGCACGTCGGGTGTGACAAGCGCCATGACACGTGACAGCTCGAGCAACGCCCGCCGCATCGGGACGGTCGGGCCGTGGACCAACGCCAGCGAGACCGCATCGAAGCCCGCATCGAGCGCCGGCATCACCCAACCGTGGTCGAGGAAGGTACGCACCGCCGCTTCGACCCGTGCGAGATCGCCATCGATGAGCCCCGTGGCGTGGTCGGCCATGGAGGCCACGAGGGGACTCTCGAGCTGCGTGGAGTAGTCGCTCAACAACGCCGCACAGCGGGGAGCGGGACCGCGCCGAACCGCCTCGCGGGCCACCCAGGGCGCCCAGAGCACGTAGCCGGACTGGGCCGTCTCGGCTGCGAGGTCGGCACAGAGTGCATCGGCCTCATCGGCAGCACAGGTCCGCACACGATGGCGGGCTCGGCCGATCGGCGACGACCGGGCGTCGAAGGAAACGTCGCGCTCGAACTCGGCGGCGAGGGCACCGAGGTCTCCACGCACGAATCCGCCAGCCCCGAGGTCGTCGACATGGTCGGCTGCCCGAACCGCTTCGTGAGCTCGGCGCTCAGCGACGTCGTATCGGCCCTCGATCTGAGCGATTTGCGACGCCAACCCCAACCAGGCGACGTGAGCTGGCCGGACTCCCGACACGTCTGCGTCACGCAAGCGACCGTCGACGAGTTCGATCGCCCCGGTGAGGTCACCTCGGTAGAGCCGACACAGCGCGTCGACGACGTCGAAGCGAACCGTGTTGTGACGCTCCCCCTGTTCCTCGGCGAGGCGCCGACCTGCTTCGATCTCGGGGATCGCCTGACTGAACTGGCCTGCGAAGGCACGAGCGAACGCGTCGCCGAGCAAGACGGCGATGCGGGCGGACGGGTCACCCAAGCCCGACTCGAGGTCGGGGTCGAGTTCGGGGGTCCGATCGCCGCCGTCCGGGCGCCGTCCACCCTTTCCGGTCATGTGGGCGTACAGGGTGGCGGCGCCGTCGATTCGTGCGATCAGGTCGGGGTCGTCGAGACGTGCCCGGAGCTCGATGAGCGCATCGGCGCCCTCGTCAGCGCGTCCGAGCTGCAGCGAGAGCAGCTCCGAGCGGGCGATGGTCGCATCGACGAGCTCCCGATCGCCGACGGCGAGCGCCACCGCGCGGTCGGCGTGCTCGAAGGCGGTTTCCAGACGACCGCAGTTCGCATGTGCCCACTGCAGCTGAACATGGTCGGACGACACCGGATCCGGAATCGTCTCGAGCAGGTCGCACGCGAGATCGTTGGCCCACCGAGCCAACGCTCGACGAGCACCAGCGCGCGCGATCGCCGGGTCGATCGCGTCGCCGGCGATCAGCAACCAGCTCCCGAGGCGCCCCACGTCGACGTCGTCGTCGGGCGTCACCGACGCGAGGAGCTTGCTGCACACTTGGCGGACCTCGTCGTGGGTCATCTGTGCGCGAGTCACCTCTCCGTAGAGCGGGTGCCCCAGCCCCACCGGTGAACCTATGAGCAATCCCGCTCGTTGCAGACGCTCGTGTGCACCACGATCGATTCGGTCGACGACGGTTGTTGGCAGCGACTCGGCCACCGACACGCATCGGAGCAGCTCCCAGTCGACCTCGGCCAGACGAGCCAGGTGCTCACCAACGAGCCATTCGATCGTGTGCCCGGAGGGGTGGAAGTCGTCGAGGTGCCAGAGATCGCCCTGGCGGACGATCGATCCGTCTGCTTCGGCGGCGGTCACCAATTCGCGTGCGACCAGCGGGTTGCCTCGACTGATCTCGACCAGCCGACGAACCGAACCCACCTCGCCCGGTCCTGCCCACCCCTGGATCAACTCACCCATCTCGTGCTCGGACATCGGCGGCATCGAGACGGTCTCGGCATGGCCACGCAATGCCGAACTGAGAGCGTGCTCGTCAGGCGGGCCCGCCAGCGGTGTTCGTTCGGTGGCCACCACGACGATGTCGCCCTGGCGCAGCAGCATCTCGATGAGGCCTGCTGATTTCTCGTCGAGCAACCCGACGTCATCGATCGCAACGACGCTCAGCGCACCGCCCTGAGCGACCATCGCCGACCGGAGCCGTTGCACGAGCTCGAACTCGACCGACACCGGTTCACCGTCAGGGGGCAACAGCGGCATGAGTGCGCCGAACGCGATCGAGCGGAGACCGACGCCTCCCGCCAAACGAACGACTCGTGCCGCAGGATCGAGTTCGGCGACCCGCTGGACGAGGACGCCGGCTGCATGGCTCTTGCCGATACCGGCAGGTCCGCGCAGCACGACCGAACGGGGAACCGACCCGTCCGTGGTCGGGGCGACATCGGCCGCTGGTTCGACGATCCGGTCGGCGAGCTGATCGACCAACCCGGCACGACCATCGAGCGGACGACGAAGACCGGCCGACGGCGGCTTGGATGTCGACGGGGATGGCGACGAGGCAGTGTCTCGAGCGTCGTGTGGCACGGTGATCAGGAGGTGGGCAAGCGGTGGTCCGGACAACGGCGTCGGGCGAGCGGCACCGAATATGCCTGCGGCCCCCTCAACCGAGTCGCGTTGATCGTACGCGCGATGCGTCGGCGAGATGCAGGCGACACGGACCGCTGAGCCAGCGGCACCGCGTTCGGGCGTCGCCAGCGTCGTAGCATCACCTTGATGCAGCTGGTCATCCGGACGGCGCACGGAAGTGCCGATGTCGACCTGGAGTCGTACGACATCGACACGACCCTCGCCGACCTGCTCTCCGAGGTCACCGGCCTCGCCGTTCCAACGGTCATCAACGTCGACCAGCACCCATGCCGAGTCGACCTGACCATCGCCGAGGCCAGAGACACCGTCGGACTCGGTATCGGCTCGGTGCTCGACGTCGGAGCCGATCGTGCACACGACAGTGCCATCGACCACGTCTCCGACGCACCGGTCGTACGGCTTCGGCAGCTCACCGGTCGAGGCGCCGGCGAAGTCGTCGATCTGCCCTTCGGCCAGTTCCGCTTCGGAGCGGGCCGACGACTCGCCGACGACGAGCTCCACCGTTCGACAGTCGAGGAAGAGGCGTTCTCCATCTCGGTCACCGCCCGCCCTCGGTTCGATTCGCCCGAGCACCCGAGCGTTCAGGCGGGTGAAGCGGCCGAGATCGTCGAGGTCCGTGTCCGTCCGGGCGCCAACGTGTCGGGTGAACTCGGGCCCCTCACCCCGACCCACGGTGGCCAGCTGTTCGATCGGGAGCTGCCGTGGTTCTCCGAACGCCTGAGCGTGGGCGGCCGCGTGTTCGATCTCATCCCTCCGCCCTCTGGTGTCCGCCCTCCGGGCGGGACGATCGGCGAAGCCCGCATCGGGCCACCCGATGACGAGGGCGCCCGCAGCTTCGATGCCGCCGGCACCCTCGCTGTGCTCGACGACCACGAGACCTTTCCGACCCTGCCGACGGTCGCCGCGATCGAACGAATCACCGAGCCGACGCGGCTGCTCTGGCGGCGTTCACCAAACGACGACCGTCTCGCCGTGCCGATCGGCCTCGACGGGCAACACCGCAGTCCGATCCACATCGACTTCATTCGGCACCAGGGTGTCGCCATCGCTGGCACGACCGAGTTCACCACGGCGATGACCCGAACGATCCTCGTCGAGCTCACCACCCGTCTCGGGCCGGCCGACCTCGACGTCGTCGTGATCGCCTCGGCCGGGCGACTCGGCAACTGGGATTGGACCAAGTGGCTGCCTCACCTGCGCGGAGGCGACCCCACCGGCGACCCCCGCTTCTTGACCACCGACAACGAACTGTCCGAGTGGCTCGAGCGTTGCGACAACGACGCCGCGTCGGCGACGGGGGCGACGATCCCGACGACCGCTCCGACATCGAGCGGTCTGCCGCCGTCTGATGCACCGTCCGGCGCATTGCCGCCTCCGGCCGGACGGCCCCACGCACGACCGACCGACGATGCGACGATGCGACGAACACTCCTGGTCGTCGACGACGCGTCGTACTGGACGAGACGCGACTCTCCGATTCGAGAGTTGCTGCTCGATGCACCGCGCGGCACCCTCGTCCTGGCGACCGTCGAACGGCGCGGTGATGCACCGGGCTCGTGTACTGCGGTGATCGACCAGATCCCGCCCGACGTCGCCTTCGAAGTGTCCGAAGGTTCGGCTGCGGCGACGCGGTTGTTCGGTTCGCTGTGCCAGTTCGTCGAACGACCCGGTGCCGGACCGATCGAACTGACCGATGCTCGCCCAGCGCTCACGCAACCAACCACAGCCACGCGGATCGCTCGAGCCATCGCGAGCTACGACGACCTCCGCGTTCGTCACGAACCCGACCCGGCGACCGACCGCCAGATCGACCGCCCCTCGCTCGGCGACCTGCTGGGTGCCGAGCGACCTGCATCGCCGGCCGATCCCTCGACCTCGTTGGTCGTTCCGATCGGGGCCAAGCGAGGTGCCCTCGATCCCGCCCGACGCGCCAGCGACCCGCAGCTCCGTTGGGACGATCTCCACACCGTCGATCTCAGGCAAGCGCAGACCATGGCGCTGGCGATCGACGCGCCCGATGCTGCTCACACGCTCGGTGCGATCACCCTCGGGGCGGCTGCCAACAATCGTCCCGACCGGCTGGCGATCCTCCTGGTGAGCGAACACCAGCCCGACTGGGTGGCACCGCTCCCGCACCTGATCGGCACCGTCGACGCGAACGACACCGAACAGGTGGGCCGCGTCATCCGGCGCGTCGCCGGAGCGCTCGCGGCCGATCCCGAGTTCGAGCTCCTCGTCATCATCGCCGGGGCGGTCACGACCACACCGCCGTATCGGCTGCACGACACCACCGTGGCGCTCGGAGAGTTGGCCAGCTCACTCGACCGCGTCCACCTCGTGATGTCGACCAGTACAGAGCACGGCGAGATGGTGCGTCGCCACCTGGGCTCGCGCTGTGGAGCGTTCATCACCGCTCACGGCGACGGCCATGCGACGCTCGCGCAGCATGCTGAGGGCTTGAGCGCAGGCTCCGCCGTGATCATGCCATCGGTCGAGGTCATCCTGCCCACTGCCCGCATCGCTCCTCCGCCGGCACCGACCGCCGGCCTCCGCGTCGTGCCGTTCGTCTTCGGACGTCCACTCTCCCCGATCGAGCGACGACTCGACCGAGCGGCCCATGCGAGTCGCGCCGACGCCGAACCCGCGGCCGGCGAGACCAACGACACGTCTTCTGCAGCCAGACGCGCGAGTCGCCTGCTCCCCCCACCCTTTCCCGATCGCATCGGTCAGGAGACCCTGCTCCCGGAGCCCGGTGAACCCTCAACCGAAACCGTGCCGGTGGGAATCGTTGATCGCGCCGACGGCCCCGGGTTCGATGTGTACCGCTGGGCGCCTGCGGCGGGAAGCCTGCTCGCCGTCGGCAACCGCCGCTCCGGCGCACAGATGCTGGCCGATCTCGTCGCCGTCGGACTGGCCGACACCGACGCAGAAGTGTGGGTCCTCGATCCACTCCCGCAGCGACGCCGATCGTTCCGCCGGCTCCCCAACTGCGTCCGTGCGGTCGATCCCGACTCGTCGACTGCCGTCCTCGGGTTCCTCGACGAGGTCGAGGGCCGAGTCGACTTGGTCGCCTCGGGACACGGCGATGCCAGCAGTGCCTCAGACTTGTTGGCCAGCGCCCTTCGCGGCGGCCCGCGTCCCATCGTGATCGTCATCTCCGACATCGACCGCGCCCTGGCGTCATTCGACGAGGACGGCGCTGCGGAAGTGGGGGAACGACTCCGCTCGCTGATCGCACCGGCACCGAATAGCGTCGGCAACGCGGCCACCACTCCGGTGGTCAGTGTGGTGGGTGCGGCATCGCGTCACCGACTGATCACCCCGATGCTCGACCACGCTGCCGACCTGCTCGTTGGGGATGTCAGCGATGGCGAACGCCGGCAGTTCGGAGTCACCGACCGAACCGTCGTTGCACAACCGGCCACGGGCGATCCGATTCCGGGGCGCTGCTGGTCGGTCACCCGACAGCGACTCGTGCAACTCGCCACGCCGCCAGAGGCGACCGAGCGATTCATCCGCGAGCGAGTCGGACAACTGGCCGACATCGAAGCACGACACGACGCCGCCGCGATCGACCCGTCGGCGCAGCCGGCACCCCGCAACGAGCTTCCGCCACCGCTGCCGCACGACGTCGCAACGAACGGCCCTCAACAGGGGGAGCGATGAGCGTCAGTCGCGGCGATGGGATCGGTGTCGAGATCGCGCCCGGAATCGTTCGTGGTCTGCGCCTGCAACACGACGCGCCGAATCGGCTCTCGCGAGCCACCGAATTGCCGCTCCCCCTCGACGACGACCGACAGGCCCTCGAGACCCTGACCGTGCTGTTCACCGAACTCGGCCGCCCGCAGGAGCCGACGAGGGTCGCGATGTTCCCGCGCGGCTCGACACTCCAGCGAATCGACGTCACCGGGAAGTCTGGACCTGAGCTGGCCACGCTTCGAGCAGCGCTCCTCCGACGACGCGGGTTCGACAGCTCGGTCGTGTTCGACCAGGGCCCGCGACGCTGGTTGATCGTCATCGGTTGGAACACCGCATTGGTGCGACGCGCCGAACAACTCGTCGAGCGCGCCGGGTTCAGTGACGTGTCGGTCGAGCCGAGCCCCCTGGCCATCGCCCGAGTCGTACCGTCGACGACTACGGTCGCTCGCCGCGTCGCGAGTCGTGACGATGGCTTCGTCGCCGTCCTCGACGACAGCGCGCCCGTCGCCGCGTCGACCGTCGAGTTTCCGGCTCGCCAGCACCCCGACGTCGACATCGGGACGCCGCGACTCCCATCTGCCTGGTTCGACGACCTCGTCGACGCCGAAGTCCTCGACGACGTGATCGCACGCTCGGCCGCTGCAGTCGATGTCGCGACCGAGGTTCCGGGCCGCACGCTCGCGTCGGTCGGGGGGACGCCGTATCCGTCGCATCCAGCACACGACGAGCGCTCGATCGAGCGGCAGGTCGTCGCAGTGGGCGCAGCCGCTGCTGCAGCAGGGTTGGCCGCCGCATCCCGACCTGTCGACGTGATCAGCACCGCCGACCCCGACGATCGCTACGACCGACCATGGGTGTGGGAGCGCTTGTCCGACATCCCCGAGGTCGAGCTCGGCACCGGCCCGACCGCAGTGCAGCGAGCCGGCGCACGGTTCCTGCCCCGACTCCGACGCGAGCACAAGTGATGCGTTGGCAAAGGCGAACACCCGTCGATGAGGGGACGGTGGCACCTCCAGGTGCCGCCCCCACTGCACCCGCAAGCCATCCGGTGTCGACGGCGGGCCTCCGGCCGATGTCGATCTGGATCGGCGAGTTCGACTCCACTGCATCGTGGCAGCGTGGGAACGCATCACAAGAGGTGTGGGGCGTCTTCGATTCGATCGACGATCTGATGCTCCGGTCCCGGCACCCGTTCTCCATCCGAGGACACTGCACCGTCGGCGATGCGTTCACCGACATGGCCATGGCATAGCACCTGGGGGCGGTGAGTCCGGCCGGATCGGTCAACCCTGCCTGGACCCTGAACGCGCGGTGTGCGGGGTGCGGTCTCGTGAGCCGGATGCGGGCGCTGATCGACCTCCTCCAACGCGACGATCTGCTGGATGGCACGACGCTCATCGCCCAACGCGTGACCGAACGCTTCGACGTGTTCGACGACCTCAGCACCGACCTCACCGGCTTCGAGTACCTGGGCACCGGGCGGCAACCCGGGGCGTTCTTCGACGTCGACGGGGTGAGCGTGCGCCACGAAGATCTCGATCGACTCTCCTTCCCCGAGGCAACCTTCGACCTGTTCATCACGCAAGACGTCTTCGAGCACGTTCCCGACCTCGATCGGGCACTCGTCGAGTCGGCGCGAGTGCTCCGCCCGGGCGGGCGTCTCGTCTTCACGGTCCCGTGTCTTGCTCACCTCGAGACGACCGAGGTCCTCGCACGCCAACGCAGCGACGGGTCGATCGAGCGACTCGTCGGCCCACCGGGGATACACGGCAATCCGGTGGGAGACGGCAGCCTCTGCTTCCGCCACATCGGATGGGACCTACTCGACCGACTCCGATCAGCTGGGTTCAGCGAGGCGACCGCCCACTGCTACTGGGGGCCGTGGGCGGGCCATCTGGACGGACCGAGCTTCGTGTACTCGGCACGCCGTTGAGCGCCGCCGAGGCTTGTGCAGCGAGCAGCGCTCAGTCGTCGTCGAAGATCGATGCCTTGGCGCCGAACACCGCAACAGCCTGACGCAGTGGCACGAGCGCTGAACTCGGCGACGACTCGTTGGCGATGTGTCGTTCGGCCTCGCGAATCGCATGCACAGCGAGTTGTCGGGCCTGGTCGAGTTCGGCGCGCAGCCGGGCGTTCTCCTGCTCGAGCTCCATGACCCGGCGGATGCCTTCGAGGTTCATCCCCTCGTTGGTGAGTTCGGCGATGCGGCGCAGCAGCGAGATGTCGTCGTCGCTGTAGCGACGGTTGCCACCCTGGGTACGGGCGGGGTTGACGAGCCCACGACGCTCGTAGATCCGCAGGGTCTGTGGGTGCATGCCTGCCAGCTCCGCGGCGACGGAGATGACGTACACCGCTTGGTTGGGGGTGCGCTGGGTTCGGCTTCGTTCGTTCACGACGTGACCTCTCCTTCCAACGTACTCGCCGCGGCGAAGGCCTCGATCGCCTCGCGCTGGGCATCGTTCAATTCGGTGGGGATCTGGACCTCGACGGTGACGATGAGGTCACCGGTGACATCACCCCGCTTGGTCGAGCGAGTGATACCGCGGCCCTTCACCCGGTGCCGACTGCCGGGCTGGGTGCCCGACTTGACCCGCAAGGTCACCGTCGAGCCGTCGATGGTCGGCACCTGGACGTCGCCGCCGAGCACGGCCTGTTCGATCGGGATCGACGCGGTGACCGTGAGGTCGTCGTCACGCCGCCCGAAGCGGTCGTGGGACAGCACGCGGAGTTCGACGAGCAGGTCGCCGTTCGGCCCGCCGTTGCGCCCGGGGCCGCCCCGGCCCTTGAGCTTGATGGTCTGGCCATCTTTCACCCCGGCGGGGATGCGGGTCTTGACCTCGCGGGGGCGTTTCTCGATGCCCGATCCCCGACAGGAATCGCACGGGTACTCGATGCGTACGCCGTTGCCCTGGCACATCGGGCACGGGCTCGACATCGCGAAGAAGCCCTGGTTGTCGTCGACCACGCCACGGCCGCCACAGTTCGAACACATCTGCGGACTGGTTCCGGGGCGGGCGCCGCTCCCCGAACAGGTCGAACACTGGGCGTCGGTGGTGAGGAACAGCGAGGTCTCGATGCCCGTGACGGCATCGACGAAATCGATGGTGAGCGTGGCTTCGATGTCGGCGCCGCGCCGTGGGCCGACACCCGCAGCGCTGGCGCCAGCGCCACCTCGCCGACCGCCGAACATGTTGCCGAGCACGTCACCCAGGCCGCCGCCCATGCCGCCGACGTCGCCGACGTTGAACGAGAATCCGCCCGGCCCTGCGCCTTGCCCCCCGGCCATCGGACCCATCGCCCGAACCTGGTCGTACTCCTTGCGCTTGTCCTCGTCTCCGAGGACGTCGTAGGCAGCAGAGACCTCCTTGAACCGCTCTTCGGCCGCAGTGTCGCCCGGGTTCTGATCGGGATGCAGATCGCGGGCGAGCTTGCGGTACGCCTTCTGGATCTCCTTGGCGGTTGCCCGTTCGCCGACGCCCAAGACGTCGTAGTAGTTCTTCTCGAACCATTCACGTTGCGGATTCATGGGTCGTCACCTCCTTCGGGCGTCTCGTGGGTCGGTTCAGGCCGTTCGTCGGTCCGTTTCAGTCCTTGGTGCGGACCATGGCAGCGCGGAGGGTCTTGCCCTTCCACGTGTAGCCACTGCGGAGCACCTCGGCGACGACGGGTTCGCCGCCCTCGCCCGGCTCGTGGGCCACGGCCTCGGCGAGTTCGGGGTCGAACGCCGCACCGTCAAGGTTCATCGCCTCGAGCCCGGCCTTCTTCAGCTCGGTCAGCATCTGGTTGAGCAGCGGACCGACCTCGGCCGGATGGTTGACGTAGGCCGCCTCTGCCGCGTCGAGCACGGGCAGCAGCGCCTCGGCGAGGCGCCCGGTCGCACGATCGACGTCGGCCTGGGCACGCGCCTGCGACTGACGACGGAAGTTGTCGTACTCGGCCTGCACCCGCTGGGCGATGTCTTTGAACTCGTTGCGCTCGGTGAGGAGGGCCTCGACGTCGATCTCGTCGAGTGCCGCCTGTACGGTCAGCTCGTCGCCGTCGGCAGGGGCACCGTCAGGGTCGGCGTCAGCTGCGGGCCGAGGAGCCGATGTGGTGATGTCGTCGATCTCGCTCTGACGGGGACCGTCGTCGACACCCTCGTGCATCGGGCCGCTCGCCCCGGGCGTTCCCGGGGCGAAGTCGGCGTCGTCGAGTCCGTCGACCGTGGGGTCGTAGAAGTCACCGGGGCCGGTGTCGGGGCTCGTCATGACGATCAGTCCTCGTCGACGACTTCGGCGTCGACGATGTCGTCGTCGTTGCTGGCGCTCGCACCGGCGTCGCCATCGGCCTGGCCCGACGCCGACGAACCGGCGGCACCGGAGTCTTTGGCGGCCGCCTCGTACAGCTTCTGGCTGAACGCCTGGCTGGCCGACATGAGCGTTTCGGTCGCCTGCTTGATCGCATCGTGGTCGGCGCCTTCGAGCGCCTTCTTCAGATCGGCGAGCGGCTGCTCGATGGCGTCCTTCTCCTCGGCCGGGACGTTGTCGCCCTGGTCGCTGAGCAGCTTCTCGGTCTGGTACACGAGCGAGTCGGCGTTGTTCCGGATCTCGGCCTCTTCACGACGCTTCTTGTCGTCGTCGGCGTGCGCCTCGGCGTCTTTGACCATCTGGTCGATGTCGTCCTTGGACAGGGTCGACTGACCGGAGATCGTGATCGACTGCTCCTTGTTGGTCGCACGGTCCTTGGCGGACACGTGGACGATGCCGTTGGCGTCGATGTCGAAGGTGACCTCGATCTGGGGCACGCCGCGAGGGGCGGGCGGCAGATCGACGAGCTGGAACTTGCCGAGCGTCTTGTTGTAGCTCGCCATGTCACGCTCGCCCTGCAGCACGTGGATCTCGACCGACGGTTGGTTGTCTTCGGCCGTCGTGAACGTTTCGCTGCGCTTGGTCGGGATCGTGGTGTTGCGGTCGATGAGCTTCGTCATGACGCCGCCCTTGGTCTCGATACCGAGGCTGAGCGGGGTGACGTCGAGCAGCAACACGTCCTTGACGTCGCCGCGGAGCACGCCGGCCTGGATGGCCGCACCGATGGCCACGACCTCGTCGGGGTTGACGGTCTTGTTCGGCTCCTTGCCGGTGAGGCTCTCGACGAGCTCGCCGACGGCGGGCATACGGGTCGAGCCACCGACGAGGATGACGTGATCGAGCTCGCCCTTTGAGAGCCCGGCGTCCTTCAGGGCCTGCTCGAAGGCGACCTTGCATCGCTCGATGAGGTCGGAGGTCATCTCCTGGAACTTCGAACGGCTGAGGGTTTCGTCGAGGTGCAGTGGGCCCTCGGCGGTGGCCGTGATGAAGGGCAGGTTGATCTGGGTCGACTGGGTCTGGCTCAGCTCGATCTTGGCCTTCTCGGCCGCTTCCTGGAGGCGCTGGGCGGCCATCCGGTCGGCCGACAGGTCGACACCGTGTGCGGCCTTGAACTGCTCGACGAGCCAGTCGATGATGCGCTGATCCCAGTCGTCGCCGCCGAGGTTGGTGTCGCCGTGGGTCGACTTGACCTCGAACACGCCATCGCCGATCTCGAGCACCGACACGTCGAAGGTGCCGCCGCCGAGGTCGAACACGAGGATGGTCTCGTCGTCGCTCGACTTGTCGAGGCCGTAGGCCAGCGCAGCAGCCGTCGGCTCGTTGATGATGCGGAGCACCTCGAGGCCGGCGATGGTGCCGGCCTCCTTCGTGGCGGTGCGCTGCGCGTCGTCGAAGTAGGCGGGCACGGTGATGACGGCCTGAGTGACGGTGTCGCCGAGGTAGCTCTCGGCATCGCGCTTCAGCTTCATCAGCGTGCGGGCGCTGATCTCCTGCGGCGTGTATTGCTTGCCGTCGACGTCGTCGGACTTCCAGTCCTCACCGATGTGGCGCTTCACGCTCCGGAACGTGCGGTCGGGGTTGGTGATCGCCTGACGCTTGGCGACTTCGCCGACGAGCACCTCGCCGGTCTTCGAGAACGCCACGACCGAGGGAGTAGTGCGGGCGCCTTCGGAGTTGGGGATGACGACGGGGTCGCCACCTTCGAGGACCGAGACGACGGAGTTGGTGGTTCCGAGGTCGATACCGACTGCCTTGGGCATGGGAATTCCTTTCAGCTGCACCGAACAGATGGCGCAGGGGTGGAGATCTTGAGGGGGATGCCATCACGATAGGGGTCAGCCACCCCGAACACAACGTCTCCATCATCTTTCTTGAGTCTCTATGGCTCAGGTTTCTGCGATCGGAGGCACCGGCTTCTACAGCACCACGAGTGCCGCAGCTGCGCGCCTCCGACCCGACCGGCCCGACCCGGCGATCCACTCACGAGCCGTCTTCGACGTGGGCGATCTCGGCCTCCTGGTGGGCCTCCAGGGCAACGCGATCGGCGTCGCCGGCGGGGTCGGGCCTGCACTCGGCGCCCCTGCTCCACGACACCACGTCGAGCTGGCCCCGATCGTGGCGGTGTCGATCGGTTGTTCCTGCTCGCTGCTTCACTGCTGTCGGGACGCGCCGCCAGCGCTCCTCGCGACGACGTCGAGCCCGACCGGGTCAGCTGAACACGAACGGTTCGAGGGTGTCGAGCGCCTCGGTGGCGCGACGCCGCCACTGGCCGGCACCGCCGTAGTACGCGAGCGACCCGTACTCGGCGTTGCCGTAGCCGTTGTAGTAGCTGACGCAGTCACGCAGTGGCGCCGACATCTCGTCGGCCTTCGCGCAGTGGCGAGCCCAGCGGGCTTCGGCCTCGGGGACGACCTCGATCGTGTCGGCGCCCTGGTCGCGCACCGCTTCGAGGGTGCCGACGATGTGCCGCACGTGTTCCTCGATCGAATCGGTGAAGTTGAAGCTGCCTCCCCCACCCTGCGGGCCGGTCACCACATAGAGGTTCGGGAAGCCCGCATGGTGCACACCGAGAAACGTCCGGGTGCCACCATCGGTCCACTTCTGCATGATCGAGCGGCCGTCAACGCCGCGCACCATGTCGAACACATCGCTGGCGAAGAAACGGAAACCGGTGGCGAAGATGATCACGTCGAGGTCGTAGTCGACACCGTCGTGCTGCACGCCTCTGGGTGTGATCTGGCGGACGCCGGTCGGAGCGCAGTCGACCAGGTGAACGTGAGGCAGGTTGAACGACGGCAGGTATTCGTCGTGGAACGTCGGTCGCTTGCAGCCGTAGGGATACCACGGCTTGAGGGCCTCGGCGGTGGCAGGGTCGTCGACGATGGCATCGACGCGTGCGCGGATCTGCTCCATGATCCGGTAGTTCGTGTCGAGCAACTTCTCGACGTACTCCTCGGCGGTGAGCTCGCCCTCGTGCTGCTTGCGTTCCTTCCAGTCGTCGACCTCGCCGGCGAGGTACGCGTCGTTGGCCTTCAGCGCAGTGCGACCGGCCGAGATGCGGGCGAACCGCTCTCGGCGAGCGACGGCCCAACCCGGTTCGTTGATCCAACGTTCGCGTTCGTCGTCGGTCGTCTCGCGTTGGTCGCGTACATCGATGGTCGACGGGGTGCGCTGGAACACGTAGAGCTCGCCGACGATCTTCGCCAGCTCGGGCACGGCCTGGACCGCAGTGGCCCCCGTGCCGATGATGCCGACTCGCTTTCCCTCGAGGTCGACGTCGTAGTTCCAGCGCGACGTGTGGAACGACTGACCTTCGAACGAGTCGATGCCGGGGATGTCGGCGAGCTGCGGGGTGGTGAGGATGCCGTTGGCGAGCACGACGTGGCGAGCGCGCATGGCATCACCGCGATCGGTCGTGACCGTCCAACGCTTGTCGTCGACGTTCCAGTCGATGCCCTCGACGTTGGTGTGGAAGAGACATCCGTCGTAGAACTCGAACTGCTCGGCCATCCGGCGGCAGTAGTCGAGGATCTCGAAGCCCGAGGCGAACTTCATCGACGGGATGTAATCCATCTCCTCGAGCAGCGGGAGGTACGAGTAGCTCTCGACGTCGCAGGCGACGCCCGGGTATCGGTTCCAGTACCAGGTACCGCCGACGTCGCCGCCGCGTTCGCACACACGCACGTCGTCGAAGCCGGCGGCGCGCAGCCGGTACCAGAGGAGGAGACCCGAGAACCCGGCGCCCACGATGAGGACGTCGCACTCGTCGGTGAGCGCATCGCGTGGGACCGGGTCGGCCGAGTAGTGATCGACGAGGTACCGGCGGAGGTCGCCCTCCATGGTGATGAAGTCACCCGAACCCTCACGCAGCTGCTTGTCGACCCGGTAGCGGGCGCGGGCCTCGTCGTCGAAGGTCGCGCCGACGGGCTGCTCGGGAAGGGTGGTCAGCTCGGCGTCGTCGACGACGTTGTAGCCAGACCCCTGGACGCGCGGGTTGGCGGCGGCCCGGGTGTTGAAACGCTTGCGGCCGGTGGCCGGGTCGATGCTGATCGCCTGTCGTGGACTCATTCCTGGGTTCCTCCTTCGACCCGCCACGGCTCGCCGAACCTGTCGGCGAACGCCATCTCAGCGGGCGGTCGACGTGTGATCGGCCCGTGGCCACCGCCGACTGGCCAGCCGAGCGGGACGACGGCGACGGGCGCCCACTCGGGCGTCGCACCGACGATCTCCTGCACCTCCGACTCGAAGCGGGCGTGCAGCGTGGTCAGCACACAGCCGAGGCCCTCGGCACGGGCGGCGAGCAGTGCGTTCTGCACCGCTGGGTAGACCGAGCCGCCACCGACCAGTGACACCCGGTCGAGGTGATCGTCGGTGATCGTCATCTTCGAGGGGTTGGCGAGGAAGACGAGGAGCACCGGCGTCTCGTGGAAGTGGCGGGCCATGCGGAGCCCTGCGTCGAGCGTTCGGCGCGCCGACTCCCGGCGATGCTCATCGGGGATCCGCTCGATCTTCGCGGCGTAGCCCTCCGAGTACGCCCGCCAGGCTGGCGCGTAGAGATCGGCCATCGCCTGCTTGCGAGCGGGGTCCTTCACGACGACCACGCGCCACTGCTGACCGTTGCCACCAGTGGGCGCCCAACACGCCGCCTGAAGCACACGCTGAACGACGTCGTCCGGAATGGGGTCGGCTCGCAGCCGCCGCACCGCGCGCTGCGTGCTCATCAGCTGATACAAGACGTCAGCCTCATCCTCCATGACTCCGAACGTACTCACGAGCCCCGTCACCCTCCGTGTCAGACACCGAGGGTGACGATGTCCACAGGTCAGGCCAGACGGACGGTCACGCTCGTGCGGCCGGCGCGTTGGTGGCGGGCTTCGACCTGGACCTCGGTGCCGGCAGGGGCTCGGATCGTGAACGTCGCCATCGCCCGCTCGGGCCCGCCCGCCATCGCGAGCATCGACGACATCGAACCACCGATCTGGCCGAGTGTTCGGCGTGCTACCCCATCGAGGATCTGTTCGCCAGCGACGCCGGTGACCTCGACCTCGACCGGGAGCACGATGTTGCTGGCCACCGCTCGGTCGGTCACGTTGGTGGGGAGCCAACCCGAGTTGAGCACGCCGATGTCGACGCGCCATGCCGGCACACCATCGGAGTCGTCGCCGAGTCGGGTCACCGCCGTGTGGGCCAGTTCGAGGCATGGCGCAGCGAGCGCCTGGGCGACGGCGAACTCTGCGTGGCGTTCGACCTCGTCAGCGAGACGGTGGGGCGGCGGGTTGGTCCACGAGCGCAGACCGTTCCATCCACCGAGTTCGACCTGGCCGAGCTGGGGGTGGTCGAACTCGTACCAGTCGACCCAGCTCGCATCGCGGGGGTCGGCCGGCGCAGGCTGTTCATCGACCCAGCGGAGCGCTGCCAACTCCTCGGTCGGTGTCGGGCCGGTGTACCAGATCTTCGTCGAGGCCTTCTCGCCGGTGGCGGCGTGGATGAGGTCCCAGAACTCGGTGGTCCAGCCGAACACGCCGAGGTGTTCGTAGGCCCAGTCATCGGACGCTCCCGACATGGTCTCGTCGGGGTTCCAGGTGAAGTCCTCGTACACCGAGTGAGCCGGGTAGCCGGTGAGCTCCGTCCCGATCTTCGCGAGCTCCTTCCAGGCCCACACGTCGTTCGGCGGCAGCTTCGAGTCGGGCTGCGTCGAACTCGGTCGGAGCAAGAAGCCACCCGACGTGTGAAACGCGTTGAAGCCACACACGTTGGGGCGGGCGACGAGCGCGCGCACCAGCGCGTCGATCTCGGGTTCGCTGAGCGGGTGGTCACCGGAGCCCAGCACGGTGGTGCTCCACCCGGCCGGATAGTTGCGGTTGAGATCGAGTCCCTCGGGCGCGCGAGGTGTCGGGACGGTGAAGCCGTCGTAGTCCTCGATCAGGCCCTCGGAGAACACGCGATACCGAGGCGTTCCCGGCTCTGGGCCGACGGGTGGAACAGCGACCAGGAGGCGAGCATCATCTGGGTGCGGCATCCACTGACCGTTGGGGTCGGGGACCCGCATCTGGAGGATGCGGCCATCGCCATCGGTGTCCGCTGAGTAGTGGCCGGGCCAGCGTCGGTCGTCGTTGCGCGGCCACGGCCGAGTGGAGCTGCGACGGAAGCGCGGCTCGTCGGCGAGCACCCACTCGGCGCCGTCGGGGTTCACTCGCGGAACGACGTAGAACGTGCGCGTTGCGAGTGCTCGGGTGACGGTGGCATCACCTGCCCCATGACCATCGACGAGGTGTTTGATCAGGCGGCAAGCAGCGACGGTGGCGGTGAGCTCGACAGCGTGGATCGACGCATCGACCCAGTGCGCCGGTTTGGTGTCGTGAGCACCGGTCGAGGTGTCGGTGATGGTGACGATGCGGAGGTCGCGCCCCTCGTACGACCGGCCGTACGTCTCGATCGACACGAGGTCTGGGTGTGCCGCTGCGACGCCGTCGAGCCACTCGTTCAACTCGTCGAATCGGAGGAACCGGTCGAACTCGTACGTCATCCGCACAACCTACGTTCCCCACCGTCGTCGTTCTCGTGCACAGTTGCGCGTGACCTCGACGCATTCCTGCGCGAGAACGACGGGGCCGGGCGGTCAGAGGAGACGGTCGGGTCCGAATGAATGCGGGAGGAGCTCGTCGATCGACATCGTCAGTGCAATGCCACCAGGTGCTGTGGCGTGGATGACGGTGTCGGGCGTCGAGAACTCGCGAATGCGCTGGCGGCAACCGCCGCACGGTGTGCCCGGTGTGCCGTCGGCGCCCGCCGGTGCGGTGGTGACGATCTCGGCGATCCGCGCGGTCGGGCCGAGCGTCGACACCATCTGGGCGATCGCGGACGTCTCAGCGCACCAGCCCTCGGGGTACGAGGCATTCTCGACGTTGCAGCCGGCGAAGGTCGCTCCGGCGGTGGTGCGGACCGCCGCGCCGACCGGGAATGACGAATACGGGCTGTGCGAACGCGTGGCAGCGTCCTCGGCCGCCCGTATGAGATCGTCCGGAGCACCCGACATACGCCGAACGTATCAACTGGGGTCTGACCCCAGTTGATACGTCAGAGGTCGGGGCTCTTGGGGTAGTAGTCGCCCGGGTCGATGGCCGCGCGGTCCTTGTTGAAGTCGCCATCGAAGGGCCACGTATCGTCGAGGCCGAACTGGAGGAAGCGCCCCATCTCGCCACCGCCAGCAGCCTCGTTGCCGACCAGCGACCAGGCCTGGCGCTTGTAGGTCCAGTTGTCGGGGTCGAGCCGGTGCGTTTCGCGCCAGTGGGCGAACGCTGATTCGCGGTCGCCAGCACGCCATGCGTCGGCGCCGAGTTCGAATCGGGCAGCTGCCTCGGACTGGCCGGAGGCGCGCGGTTGCGAGGCTGCGATCACCTGATCGGAGGTCATCGCGTACTTCGACTCGGCACCGTTCGCCGCCCAGTCGCGGATGACGTCGGCGTAGGAGTCGCGTTCCTGACCCCCACCGTAGGGCGATGGCTCCCCCGCTTCGATCGCCTTGCGCTCGGCATCGGCGAGGAGGTCGGCGAGCCACTTCGGGTAGTCCTGCGGGCCACCCCAGCCGGGCTCAGCGGGTCGGACGATCGTGCCGGCTTCGTCGATCCACACGACGTTCGGGATGTTGACGACGCCGAACGCCCGCTCCATCACGTGATCGCTGTCGACCAACGACGGGTGCTCGGGCGACGCCGCCTCGATGAACTCGCGGAGCGCCTCGGCGCCCTCGGTCTCGATACCGACGGTGATGATGGTGACCGGCGTACCGGCGTCACGGAGTTCGGCGTGGAGGGCCTGCCAACCTGGCAGGTCGTAGCGGCAGCCTCAATAGGGCGCCCAGGCGACGAGCACCACCTTCTCGCCGCGGAAGTCGGCGAGTCGAACGTCGTTGCCCTCGAGGTCCTGCAGCGTGACGTCGGGAGCCTCGGCGGTGGTGAGTGCCCGGCCACCGAGCGACTCGGGACCGATCGCATGAATGCCGCGGACGTCGTCGGACACGACTGCCATCCCGAGGCGCTGGGTTGCGGTGCCGAGGTCGAAGTCACCGCCGCCGAGCGGCACGCACACCTCACCCTTGCAGGCGCCCTCGGGCTTGATCTCCCAGCCCGTGCCGGCTTGGAAGGTCGCGGCGTCGATGTCGAGCTTGTCTGTGAGCATGCCCCCATCGTTCCAGACGAGCGACCGGAACTCCCAAGCCGGCTGCCGTGCGGTGAGCGGTGGACTCGTGGGGCGGAATCGGGAGAATGCCCGATGTTCGACTGACGCCGGCCGTTCACGATCGTCACATGAATCGCATCTTGCGCTCCCGCCCGATCGCAACGCTGGCCGCACTCGCCACCACCGTCGCGGTCGTCGCACCGCTCGCGATCGACGCGGCCTCCGACTCCGAGGCGACCGTGTTCAGCGCGATCACGCCGTGCCGGCTCACCGACACTCGGCCGAGCGAGCAGGTCGGCCCTCGGTCGGGCGCGCTCGGCGAGGCCGAGACGCTTGTCATCGACGCCCGCGGGCCAGCCGGAAACTGCACCGCCGACGATCTCCCCGCCGGCGCCGTCGCACTGTCGTTGAACGTGACGGCGATCGGCGCCACGCGGCCGACGTTCCTGGCGATCTGGCCCGACGGCGACCGCCCGAACACATCCGCACTGAACCCGGCGCCGGGCGCGCCACCGACCCCGAACGCCGTCACGACCAAGCTCGCCGACGACGGCAGCTTCCGGATCTTCAATCTCCAAGGGCAGGTCGACGCGATCGTCGACGTCGTCGGATATCACACGATCGCCGACGTCGGTTCGGCGGGGCCCACCGGTCCGGCTGGTCCGGCTGGTCCGGAGGGGCCGATCGGCCCGACGGGCCCCGAGGGTCCGGACGTGCGGGAGCGAACGGTCGTCGTGTCGGCTGGCGGAACCGACCTCGAGAACGGCGCCGCGCTCATCGCAGTGGTCGACGAGGTCGACGCTGCGGGGCCGACGGCGATCGACTCGTGGACGATCGAGCTCGACACCGGCGTCTACGACCTCGGCACCGTGCGACTCGAACTGCCCGTGGGCGTGAATCTGATCGGTGCCGGACGCGGTGTCTCGACGATCCGATCGGCCAACACTTCCGGCGTGTTGCTGACGGCGACCGGCCTGGTGAGCGACCTGACAGTCGACGCGACTGCGACGATTGGCTTCCCGAAGGCCATCGAGACGACGGCCGCTGCCCACTTCGAGCGACTCGAGGTGCTGAGCGAGGACGACGGGATCTGGGTCAACGACCAATTCAGCCGGCTCGTCGACATCGTCGTGCGCGCGAGCGACGGCATCTACCTCAATGGCAGCGACACCACGATCACCGGCAGCGACATCGAGGCCTGGACGTACGCGATCCGGGTCAACAGCCTCCGCAGCGTCGTCAGCGAAACGAGGATCGCCAACGGGAACTTCTTCCCACCGATCACCACGTACCAGATCAAGGCGAACGACATCGAGTTCCGCGACGTCGTCGTCGAAGCCCCGAACGGGTCGATCGTCAAAGGCGACGGCACCGGCGACGACACGTTCCGATTCGTCCACAGCCATTTCGCCGTGAAGGACACCACCTCGGCGAAGTTCACCCCGGGCACCGACGGCACCATCGAGTGCTTCGCCTCGACCTGGGAGCTCGGCGCGATCGGCTCGACGACGTTCGGGGGCTCCGGATCTGACTGCCCCTGAGCCGCCGGCCGGCGCGCCACCGAGGTCGCTGCCGACACCGGCTCGGCGACGCGGACGTCGTGGGTCCGTAGCCTGAGCGCATGGCGTTGTCACTCGAGCAGCATCCGTCGTTCGCCGGTCGACCCGGTCCGCTCCTCCTCGTCGTCGCCGACGGGGTCGGCGTGCAGCCGCCCAGGGCATCGAACGCGATCACCGAGGCCGACACGCCGGTGCTCGACCGGCTGTTCGGCTCCGAGCTGTACACCGAACTCGCTGCGCACGGCCCTGCGGTCGGGCTGCCGAGCGACGACGACATGGGCAACTCCGAGGTCGGCCACAACGCGCTCGGAGCGGGCCGCGTGTTCGCCCAGGGCGCCAAGCTCGTGAACCAAGCGATCGAATCGGGTTCGATCTTCGAGTCCGACGTGTGGGCCCAGGCGATCGAGCGTGGCCGTGGCGGCACGCTTCATCTGCTCGGACTCCACTCCGATGGAAACGTGCACAGCCACACCGAGCACCTGTACGCGTTGCTCCGCAAGGCCGCCGACGAAGGCGTCACGAGCTGCGCGATCCACATCCTCCACGACGGTCGTGACGTGCCGGCCCGTTCGGCGCTCGGCTACATCGAGGCGACCGAAACCGTGCTCGCCAAGATCAATGGGGGCGGCGAGGGCCGCGACTTCCGCATTGCCTCGGGTGGCGGCCGCATGACCATCACGATGGACCGTTACGAGGCCGACTGGCCGATGGTCGAGGCCGGCTACATGTGCCACGCACACGGCGAGGGTCCGGTGTTCGCATCGGCGACCGAAGCGGTCGAAACGATGTACGGCGAAACCGACAAGGGCGATCAATACCTCGGTCGTTTCGTGGTCGGCGACGCCGACGGCGTCCCGGTCGGGACCATTCACGATGGCGATGCGGTCATCCTCTTCAACTTCCGCGGCGACCGAGCGATCGAGATCAGCCGTGCCTTCGAAGAGCCCGACTTCGACATCTTCGACCGCACCGGCGCCAACGGCGAGAAGGCTCCCGATGTGTTCTATGCGGGCATGCTCCAGTACGACGGCGATGCCCTCGTACCGAAGCAGTACCTCGTCGCGCCGCCGGCGATCGACCGCACGATGGGCGAGTTCCTGTGCGCCGAGGGCGTGAAGAGCTTCGCCGTGTCGGAGACCCAGAAGTTCGGTCATGTCACCTACTTCTGGAACGGCAACCGGTCGGGCTACATCGACGAGTCGCTCGAGACCTACGTCGAGATCCCGTCCGACAACATCGAGTTCGACCAGAAGCCCGAGATGAAGGTGCGCGAGATCACCGACGAGGTCATCGACCTACTGCGCTCGGGCGAGTACCGGTTCGGGCGGCTCAATTTTCCGTCGGGCGACATGGTCGGCCACACCGGCAATTTCCACGCCACGGTCGAAGCGATGGAAGTCATCGACGAGTCGATGGCGCGTCTGATCGAGACGATCGACGATCTCGACGGCGTCCTCGTCTTCACCGCCGATCACGGCAATGCCGACATCATGTTCGAGGAGAAGAACGGCGAGCGGCAGCCGAAGACGAGCCACACGCTGTCGCCGGTACCGTTCGTGATCCACGACCCGAACTACGACGGCGAGTACCGAATCGACCCGCCGCCAGCCCCAGGCCTGGCAAACGTCGCGGCGACGGTGTTCAACCTCCTCGGCTACGAGCAGCCCGACGATTATCTCCCGGCCGTCATCACGTTCTGACCGTCACAACTGGGGTCAGACCCCAGATGAGACGACCGCGTTACAGCTGGTGTCTGACACCAGCTGTAACGTCCGGGGATGGGGATCAGGAGCGTGCAGGAGATGGTCGCGGCTGCGAAGGCCGAGATCAGCAACATCTCGCCAGCCGAGGCGAACCGGCGGGCCGACGAGGAGGGAGCGCTCATCGTCGACATCCGTGACGTGCGCGAGCTCCAGCGGACCGGTGTGGTGCCGGGTGCGCACCACGCCCCACGCGGGATGCTCGAGTTCTGGGTCGCTCCCGACTCGCCGTACTTCCAAGAGGTGTTCGCCGACGACCGCGAGTTCATCTTCCACTGCGCATCGGGTTGGCGGTCGGCACTGACTGCCAAGACCCTGCAAGACATGGGCCTCGAACGGGTGAGCCACATCGAGACCGGCTTCACCGGATGGGACGACGACGGCATGCCCGTGCAGCCATACGACGAGTGGAACGCCGCACGAAAGGCGGCGCAGTGAACTTCGCCCACCTCCCCGACGACTGGCCGAACCAGCGCGAGACGCTGCGACGGCTCGGAACCCACGTGGTGGCGCGCGCCCAACAGCAAGACACCGGACACTTCGCGCTCATGCCGCTGCCGGGCGGATTCGGAACGCCCCAGTTCGGAGCCGATCGTCGGCGCATCCGGATCGTCGGCGGTTCGCTGTTCGCTGAATCGATCGTCGACGGCACCGCTCGGACCCAGGTCGAGATGATCGCCGGATCGACCGTCCGGTCGCTGTGCGAGGCCATCGGCATCGACGTCGACGCCGAGTTGAGCGTCGGCCACGACACGCCCGATCTCGGCGACCCCGACGAGATGATCATGCTCGACTCGGCCGCCACCACCGTGCTCGACGACTGGTACCAGCTCGGAGCGCGCGCGATCGACACCGCAGTGGCCTCGCTGCCTGATGCGCAGGCTGGGGTGTCACGCCTCTGGCCCGAGCACTTCGACATCGGCATCGACGTGGCGATCGACCCGGCCCGCAAGCCCGGAGCTCGCTGCAACCTCGGCGCGGCAGCCGGCGACAGCTTCCACCAGGAGCCTTACCTGTACGTCGGCCCGTGGGACGCCGACCGACCCGGCCCGGCCGAGTTCTGGAACGCCCCGTTCGGTGCCACCATCGGCTTCGGCGACCTCGACGCGTCCGACAACCCCCTCCAGTCGGCGATCGAGTTCTTCCTCGCCGGCCTCGCCCATCTCCGCACCTGACCTGTGGATACCGTCACCCTCGGTGTCCGACACCGAGGGTGACGAGTGGATCTTGTGCGGTTGAGCATGTGACGGCTGGGGCTACCGGCGAGTAGCCTCGCGTTCCGCATGAGTGCCGCGACCGACACCGACGCCTCCACCGACGCGCCCGCCAAGCGGCTGCGTCCCCATCAGCTCTCGCTGGTGCTGTTCATCGCCATCGCGTGCTTCACCGTGGTGTCGGGAATCATCCCGCAGATCACGAAGTGGAAGAGCGACAGCGAGATCCATCGGACGGTGTTCACCAACATCCCCGGCCCGCTCCAGATCGCGTTCTACTCGATCATCCCGGTGATGCTCGTGTGGGTCGGCCTGATGTTCGCCAACCGCATGAAGAACTGGGAGCGCGGCGCCCCCGCCCTGCGTCGTACCACTCCGAAGAACGCGAAGCAGCGCCTCGCCGACTTCCGCGCTGGCGTCTACATGCAGACCCTGCTACGCGATGCCGGTGCCGGCCTCATGCACTCGATGATCTACTTCGGGTTCCTCGGCCTGCTCGCCGTCACCACGGTCCTCGAGATCGACCACCAGATGCCCGAGGAACTCAAGTTCCTCCACGGCGACGTGTACCGCGGCTACGCGGCCTTCGGCGACCTGATGGGCCTCATCTTCATGATCGGCATGGGCTGGGCGATCGTGCGCCGCTACGTGCAGCGCCCCTACCGCATCCGCATCAAGTCGAAGCCCGAGCACGCGTGGATCCTCGGCACCCTCTTCGCCATCGGCCTCACCGGCTTCGGCGCCGAGATGTTCCGCATCGCCCAGGAGGGCATGCCCGACTACGAGCGCTGGAGCTTCATCGGCTACCCGCTCGCCACCCTCGTCGAGGGCTGGTCGCAGTCGAGCCTCGACACCTGGCACCAGTGGTGGTGGATCGCCCACGTCGTCAGCTTCATCGTGTTCCTCGCGCTGCTGCCGGTCACGATGCTGCGCCACATCTTCACCTCGCCGGTCAACATGTTCCTGAAGGACAAGGATCGCCCGAAGGGTGCGATGCGTCCGATGCCGAACCTGATGGAGACCGAGCTCGAGAGCTTCGGTGCCTCGACCGTCGAGGACTTCACCTGGAAGCAGCTGATGGACCTCGATGCCTGCACCATGTGCGGTCGCTGCACCTCGGTCTGTCCGGCCCACGCCACCGGCAAGCCGCTCGACCCGCGCGAGATCGTGCTCAAGTCGGGCGAGGTCATGGCGGCCACCGGCTCGCCAGCCACCTCCCCGCCGCTCGGCACCGTGCCCGAGATCAAGGTCGAGGCCAACAACCTGTTCGAGCGCATCACCGCTGAGGAGATCTGGGCCTGCACCACGTGCAAGGCGTGCGACGAGATCTGCCCGGTCAACATCGAGATCACCGACAAGATCTTCGACATGCGGCGCTACCTGTCGCTGATGGAGTCGAACTTCCCGACCGAGCTGGGCAACGCCTACCGGGCGATGGAGAACCAGATGAACCCCTGGGGCATGAACCAGGGCGAGCGCGCCGATTGGGCCGAGGGCCTCGACGGCGTCGAGGTGGTCGACCCGGGCGAATCGCTGGACGCCGAGTACCTCTACTGGGTCGGTTGCGCCGGGTCGTTCGACGACAAGAACAAGAAGGTCACCCAGGCGATGGCCAAGCTGCTGCGCCGCGCCGGGATCGACGTCAAGATCCTCGGCCCGTCCGAGATGTGCACCGGCGACTCCGCTCGCCGGTCGGGCAACGAGTACCTGTTCCAGATGCTCGCCCAGCCCAACGTCGAGATGCTCAACGGCATGGGTGTGAAGAAGATCATCACCCAGTGCCCGCACTGCTTCAACACGCTCCTCAACGAGTACCCGCAGGTCGGGGGCCACTACGAGGTCGTCCACCACACCCAGCTGCTCGAGCAGCTCATCGATTCGGGTCAGCTCGACGTGTCGCAGGCGACTCTGGCCGAGCGGATCACGTACCACGACTCGTGCTACCTCGGCCGCCACAACGACGTGTACGTCGCACCCCGCAAGGTCGTCGGTTCGATCAAGGGCATCGAGGTCGTCGAGATGCAGCGCAACGGCACCAAGGGCATGTGCTGTGGTGCCGGCGGCGCCCGCATGTGGATGGAAGAGACCACCGGCGTCAAGGTCAACGACGAGCGCGCCGCCGAGGCGCTGTCGACCGGCGCCTCACGCGTCGCCACGGCCTGCCCGTTCTGCTACATCATGCTCGACGACGGCGTGAAGGGCGCCGGTGTCGAAGACGACGAGGTCAAGGTCGCCGACATCGCGATCCATCTGGTCGACGCGATCGAGCAGGGCGAGGCAGCGTTCCACGCGGGCGAGTCGCACCTAGCCGACGAACCCGACGACGGCCCCCTCTCCCCCGTCGCTGGCGACTGAGTCACCGCTCCGAACTCGTGCACGAGTGCGCGTTGCCGGTGCGCACTTCGACACGAGAACGGATGGCCGATTGATGCCACTGATCGGCTAGCCATGCCTGCGTGACCGACTCCGCATCCGTTTCGCCGTTTCACTCGCTCCCCGACTACGTCGCCATCCCGCGGTTGACCGCGCTCTCGCTGTCGCCCGACGGCGAGCGGCTCATCGCCGCGGCGCAGGCGCTCAATGAGAAGCGCAACGGCTACGTCACGTCGCTGTGGGAGCTCGACCACGCTGGCGAGGCGGCTCCGGTGCGTCTCACCCATGGTTCGAGCGGCGAGTCGCTGGTCGGTTTCACCGCTGGCGGCGACGTGCTGTTCTCCGCCAAGCGCGGCTCGGGCGACGACGCACTGCCGACCGTGTATCTCCTACCGCGGGCGGGCGGCGAGGCGCGTGCCGTCATCCAACGGGCCGGGGGCGTGGGCGGCCTGGCAACGGCCCGCGGGGCCGGGACACTGGTCGTCGCCTCGCCGACCCTGGCAGCCGGCGAGGGTGATGACGGCGACGATCGCGATGCGGCCAAGGCCCGACGCGAGTCGAAGGTGTCGGCGATTCTCCACGACCGCTACCCCATCCGCTACTGGGACCACGACCTCGGCCCTCGGGCGACACGACTGTTCGTGACGACACCCGGCGATGCGTCGGCGATGGCTGGCGAGAAGCCCCCGATGTTCGAGCTGCGCGACCTACTCGGCCACGTGCCGGGACGCTTCTCCGACGAGGCCAGCTTCGACGTGAGCGCCGATGGTTGCGTCGTCGTGGCCGACTGGCAGCGACACACCACGAACGCCAACGTGATCGACACCGTCGTGCGCATCGACGTGGCGACCGGCGAGGTCACACCGATCGCCGACGACCCGACGGTGTCGTACGGGTCGCCGGTGCTCAGCCCTGACGGAACCCAGGTGGCGATGTCACGGTTCACCGTGCCGACACCCGAGCATGCGCCGACGGTCGACATCGCCATCGTCTCGATCGATGGCGGCGACATCCGCCTGGTCGCCGACGATTGGGACCTGTGGCCCGGCGGCATGCAGTGGACGCCCGACGGGACGGCGTTGATCGTCGGTGCTGACGAAGCAGGCCACGCCCCGCTCTACCGAGTCGACGTCGCCACAGGCGAGCGTTCACGACTCACGGCCCACGGGGCGTACCGCAGCTTCCACGTCTCGGCCGACGGCACGTTCGCGTACGCCCTCCGCAGCCGGATCGATCACCCTGACGAGGCCGTGAGGGTGGCGCTCGACGGAAGTGGGGTCGAGATCCTGGCGTCGCCGACGCCGTCGATCGACGTACCCGGCTCGGTCGAGGAGGTCACGGCGACCGCCGACGACGGCACACTGCTCCGGTCGTTCGTCGTCCTCCCCGAGGGTGCGAGCCCCGAGTCACCGGCGCCGGTGCTGCTGTGGATCCACGGCGGGCCGCTCGGTTCGTGGAACGCCTGGTCGTGGCGGTGGAACCCGTGGCTCATGGCCGCCAAGGGCTACGCCGTACTCCTCCCCGACCCGGCGTTGTCGACCGGCTACGGGCAGGACTTCATCCAGCGGGGCTGGGGAGAGTGGGGCGGCCCACCGTTCACCGACCTCATGCGGATCACCAACGCAGCACTCGATCGCGACGACCTCGACGAGCGCCGCGTCGCTGCGATGGGCGGGTCGTTCGGCGGCTACATGGCGAACTGGGTGGCTGGCCACACCAACCGCTTCGACGCGATCGTCACGCACGCCAGCCTGTGGGATCTCGACCAGTTCGGGCCGACCACCGACGCCGCGTACTACTGGGCACACGAGATGACGCCCGAGATGGCGACCGCCAACTCGCCGAGCAAGCACATCGACAAGATCGAGACGCCGATGCTCGTCATCCACGGCGACCGCGACTATCGAGTGCCGATCGGCGAAGGGCTCAGGCTCTGGTTCGAGTTGGTCCGAGCCTCGGCAGACGACGAAGGCAACACGCCGCACCGCTTCCTCTACTTCCCCGACGAGAACCACTGGATCCTCACCCCCAACAACGCGCAGGCCTGGTACGCGACCGTGTATGCGTTCTTGGCTCAGCACGTCTTGGGTGACGAGTGGGTCGAGCCAGCCGAGGTCACCAGCATCCCGTCAAACGACGACTGATGTATCAACTGGGGTCTGACCCCAGTTGATACGTACGCTCGGAGGGTGAGCTTCGATGCGTACGACGATCGAACGGCCCTCGTGGTCGTCGACTTGCAGAACGACTTCGCCCACCCCGACGGCTCCCTCTTCGTCGAGGGCGGCGACGAACTGATCGACGGCATCAACGCCGAGATCACGGCTGCCCGCGGTGCGGGCGGCACGATCGTTGTCACGCAAGACTGGCACCCGCCGGTCACCCCACACTTCGAGACCGACGGCGGTGTGTGGCCGGTGCACTGCATCGCAGGGTCGTGGGGCGCCGAGCTGGTCGACGGGCTCGACCCCGACCACGCGGTGTCAGCGGTGATCCGCAAGGGCACCAACGGCGAAGACGGCTACTCGGCGTTCGCCATGCGCGAGCCGGGCGGCGACGTCGACCTGCCGACCGGACTGGCCGGGCTGCTGCGCGAACGGAACATCACCAGGGTCGTGGTGTGCGGGTTGGCGACCGACGTGTGCGTGTCGGCCACGGCGCTCTCGTCGCAGGCAGCTGGCTTCGACACGACCGTGCTCTGGGAGCTGAGCCGCCCCGTGTACACCGACGAAGCGACCACTGAGCGAGTGCTCGGCGAGTTCGCCGACGTGTCCATCGAGGTCGTCGGGGCCCCCGCATGACGACCGTCCCCGAGGTCGACCAGGCGTTGCCCGTACGGATTCGGGAGCGGTGGGTCGACACTCGCGGGCCGCTGTTCACCGACATGTACGAGCTGACGATGTGTCAGGTGTACGTGAACGAGGGGATCGCCGACCGGCAGTCGCAGTTCGACTACTTCTTCCGCTCGACGCCCGACTACGGCACCCACCAGGCCGGCTACTGCGTGGCGGCCGGGCTCGGCCCCTTCCTCGACTGGCTCGATGGACTCGCCATCACCGATGCCCACGTGGAATCGCTGCGCTCGATGCGCTCTGCCACCGGCGCCCAGATCTTCGGCGACGACTACCTGGAGTGGCTCGTCGAACCCGGCCGTTTCGACGGCATCGAAGTACGCGCTGTCGCCGAGGGGCGCGTGGTGCACCCCCATGAGCCGATCGTCTCGGTCACCGGGCCGCTCGGTGTGTGCCAGCTGCTCGAGACCTCGCTGCTCAACCACTTCAACTACCCGACGCTCATCGCCACGAAGGCAGCTCGCGTCGTTCGCTCGGCCCGAGGCGGTCGAGTGCTCGAGTTCGGCATGCGGCGTGGCCCATCGACCGGGGTCAACGAGGGCATCCGCGCTGCACTGATCGGCGGGTGCGTCGCCACGTCGAACGTCGAAGCCGGCATTGCGCTCGGTCGACAGCCGATCGGGACCCATGCGCACGCGCTCGTGCAGGCGTACCTGGCGCTCGCGGGACCCGACGGCGATGGCGAGCTCGAGGCGTTTCGGGCGATGGCACGAGCTGCACCCGACGAGTGCATCCTCCTCGTCGACACCGTCGACACCTTGTCGTCGGGCGTCCCGAACGCCGTGCGCGTGTTCGACGAGCTGCGGGCAGGCGGCCATGAACCAGTCGGTGTCCGCCTCGACTCGGGCGACCTCGCCTACCTCTCGGTGCAGACTGCGAAGTTGCTCGACGTCGCCGGCTACCCCGACGTGTCGATCGTGTTGTCGAGCGACCTCGACGAGCTCAACATCTGGCAGATCCTCACCCAGATCGCCGACGAGGCCGAGCGTGAGGGCATGGATCCGCAGCCGATTCGCAACCGGTTGGTGTACGGCGTGGGCACTCGGCTCATCACGTCACACGGGTCGGGAGCACTGAACGGCGTGTACAAGCTCGTCGGCATCGAGAACGCCGAGGGCGAGTGGACTCCGGCGATCAAGATCTCGGAGGAGCCAGCGAAGATCCCGCTGCCCGGCCGCAAGATCGCGTGGCGCTTGTACGACCATCGCGACGTCGCCGTGACCGACCTCATCGGCTTGGCCGACGAGGACCCGCTGCCCACCAGCCGAAACGTCGTGTTCGATCCGATCAGGTCAGGCGTGTCGAAGGTGATCCGGCGCGACGAGATCGCCCGCATCGAACCGCTCCACGACGTGGTGTTCGCGAACGGCGACGGGGCGGTAGCCATCCAGGCGACCGTCGACGATCTGGCCGCCCGGTGCAGCGGCGACCTCGATCATCTCGACCCTGGTGTTCGCCGTCTGGTGAATCCGCACCGCTACCACGTGTCGATCACCGAACGCCTCCATCAGCTCCGCGTCGACCTGGTGACCAACACCGAAGCCTGACCTGTGGACGCCGTCACACTCGGTGTCTGACACCGAGTGTGTCGATCAGTTGCGGAAATTCTCGTGGTAGCGGCTCGGGGTCGGGCCGCGCTGACCCTGATACTTGGAGCCGATCGCCGAGGAGCCGTAGGGGACCTCGGCGGGCGTGGTCATCTGCTGGAAGCTGATCTGGCCGATCTTCATGCCGGGGTAGAGCGTGATCGGCAGGGTCGCGACGTTGGCGAGTTCGAGGGTGATGTGCCCTGAGAAACCCGGGTCGATGAAGCCCGCGGTGCTGTGAATGAGCAGTCCGAGGCGGGCCAGGGAGCTTTTGCCTTCGATCCGGGCGACGAGATCGTCGGGCAGGCTGACCACCTCGAGGGTCGAGGCCAACACGAACTCGCCCGGGTGCAGGATGAATGCCTCGCCGTCGTCGACCTCGACCACTTCGGTGAGGTCGGACAGGTCTTCCTTCACGTCGATGACCCGGCGGTCGTGGTTACGGAAGATCCGGAACATGCTGTCGATCCGCACATCGATCGACGATGGCTGGATCGCGTTGGGGCCGAGCGGCTCGATGCCGATGCGGCCGGCTTCGATCTGTTCGCGCAGCGTGCGGTCGGAGAGGATCACGGTGGCGACGATACCGAGCGCGTCAGCTCAGGCTGGCAAGCACGAGACCCGCGTTCCCGACCGGCGACCGACTCACACGAGCGCAGCGACGGCCGAGCCCATCAGGTCGAGGAAGTTGTCGGCGTAGAACTTGTCTCGCACCGAATCCGAGCGGTCGCCCAGGCTGCGCTCGAAACGCTCGAACGGGCGGCGACCGCCCTCGACGTGGGGGTAGTCGGTGTTGAAGAGCAGCACATCGGGGCCGACCTGGTCGGTGACCCAGCCGACGTCCTCGGTCGGGTACGGCGTCACCCGGATCTGACGTTCGACGTACTCGCGCGGCGACAGCGACAGCTCACGGAGTCGTTCCTCGTGGCGGCCGAACGCCTCGACGGCGGAGTCCATCTGCTTGATCCAGCTCGGCAGCCACGTACAGCCCTGCTCGATGACACCGACCTTCAGTCGCGGGTGGCGCTCGAGCACACCGTCGAAGACGAACGTGGCGAGCGTCTGCATCGGCGGGAACGGAATCGCCATGTAGTCGACCGAGCGGAAGTTCTCTTCGCCCCCGTGGAAGTCGGGTGGGATCGGCAGACCGTTCTCGAAGTAGGACGGGTCGATGAGGGCGCCGGTGCCGCCGACGTGGAACACCACCGGGATCCCAGCCTCCTCGGCCTGGCGCCACACGCGGTCGAGCTGTCGATGCGACGGTGAGTGCCCTGCCGGGCAGCCCGACGCCACGAGCAACGCTGCGGCACCCATCTCGATCGCTTCGGTCGCCATGTCGGCGGAACGATCGAAGTCGACGAGCGGCACGTAGCAGGTCGGCAGAAGTCGATCGTCGACCGAGCAGAACTCGACCATGCCACGGTTGTGGGCACGGGCCGCGCCGTAGGCGAGCTCGAGATCGACTCGGCCATCGGACCCCGGCTGTTCCCACTCGTAGAGGCGGCTGTTGTGGAACGTGTTGAACATCAGCTGGCTGTCGACCCCGATGTGATCGAGCACGCGAGGCCGATCCTCGGCGAGGAACGACCCGGTCGCCGCGAAGTTCTTGCGGCGCATCACCTCGTCGACCTCGTCGGCCAGGAACTCGTCGGAACGGTGACGTTCAGCCAGACGAGCGAAGATGCTGTCGAGTTCGTCGGGCTCGGGCGCGTGGCCGGGCGCAGCGTCGCCGGTCTGCGCGAGTTCGTTCGCATACGCCGGGATCGGGATGCGGTCGCGCACGTCGGGGTCGGCATGGTCACGCAACCAGGTGGGCGGCTCCATGATGTGAGCGTCGGCGTCGTGAACCCGCGGTCGATCGATGTAGGCCATGCCCCAGTGTCGCGCCCGGAGTCGACCCCCGCCGGAGTCGGAGCGTTACAGCTGGTGTCTGACACCAGCTGTAACGGTCAGCGGCGGAGGACGGCGTGGCGGCTCGCAACGTCGTCGGCGTGGAGGTAGCAGCCGACGAGTCGCCGGCGTCCGCTCGCTCCCAGCTCGAAGGCGGTCCGTCCGTGCAACATTCGGTGATTGTCGAAGAGGAGCAACTCGCCAGGTGCGAGCGCGATCTCGTTCGTGACCTGCGGGTCGTCGAGTAGCTGCCACCATCGGCGCACTGCGGCATAGAAGTCGTCGGCTTCGTCGGCCATCACCAGCGGCGACCCCATCAGGTCGGGTGCACGGCGCACGCGCTGCAGCTCACCGTCGGCGAGCTCGATGAGCGGCGACCGCCCGGTGATCTCGACGTCGTCACGGACGTACGGGTACTCGACCGGCACCGAACTCAGCAGCTCGAAGACCTCGGGCGACTCGGCCCAGAGCCGGGCGGCGCATCCGAACCCGTCGACGAGCGTGCTCGCACCACCGGCGGTCTCGATCTCGCATGCGAGGAGCAACTGCACCCCCGGAGGATCGGTCCGATACGGGAGGTCGGTGTGCACCAGGAGTGCCCGATCACTCTCCACCTCGCTGACCGGGTCGAGCACCGCGTCGATCTCCCACGTGACGCCGTAGTTCGTCGCATGGATCGGGCCGATGCGCTCGGCGACACCGCGGAGGCCAACGAGCGAGGGGTCGACGCCACTCACCACAGCGGCGCCGTCACCGTCGAGCGCGTCGATCACCGCGAGGAGCTCGTGTTCCAGGTCGACCGCTTCGAAGCGCGAGATCTGCTCGGCAACTGCCGGGTCTCGAACACGTCGGTCGACGGTCGATGCTCTCCGGGCCTCCGAGATCAACGCGAGCTGCTCCGCCGGAACCGCCGCTCGATGGCCGTCCGACATCTCGGCGATGAGGTCGCCGTCGACGACGACAGAACCGACGGTGATCGTTGGATCGATCGCGGTGGGGTCGAGGCGGCGTTCGTTCGTGCTGGGTCGTCGACACGTCGCGCACTGGCACGCGTCACGGACCCAGATCGCAGCGACCTCGAACGAGCCGAGACCAGCGAGCCCGACGAGCAGGCGACGGCCGCCGCCGATCACCTCAATGCGTTCGATCTGCTCCATGACGAGAACTCCAGCGTCTCATCTGGGGTCTGACCCCAGATGAGACGGTCAGGGGTGGAGGGAGGCGATGCGGCCGATGCTCGGGGGGACGGCGCCGGTGAGCACGTCGGACCAGGTACCGGCGGCGGCCACGGCACCATTGCGGCGATCGACGCTCATCCACGCGCTCGAGCCAGCGACGAACTCGGCGAGTGCACCCGGCATCGCTGCGGCGAACGCGTCAGCGTCGAGACCGCTGTCGCGCATGGCATCCATGGCCGTCGGAGCGAAGAACAGCTCGGGCGTCGGCCCCGACGTCGGCTGGGCGGGCGGAGCGTCGTGGTGGGTGCGGCCGATCACCATCGAGTAGCCGATGCGGTCGCCGAGCGCATCGTGGAGGGCGACGACGACCGGACCGTTGCCGGCCATGTCGATGACGACGGCGCTGCCTTCGGGCACAGCCGACGCCACGTCGTCGTAGGTGACGACCGAGTCGTAGTAGCCGAGCGCTTCGACGGCGTCGACGTTGCCCGGCGAGGTGACCCCGACGACCCTCAGGCCGTCGTGCGTCGAGGCGCACGCCGCGTAGCCGATCGCCGTCTTCGACGAGGCCGACAGCACGACCGTGTGGTCCGCGCCGTAGTAACTGTTCGCCTGGAAGAACCCGTCGGCGAGGTACCCGGTGACGAACAGGCCACGCAGCAGGGCGTGACGATCCTCGGCCTCGTCGAGATCGGCGGCAGCGACACCGGCCTGCGCGGGGTGGAGCGGGTCGAGATCGGTGCGATCGAACGCCCGGTACACCGCGGCGTGAGCAGCCCGGTTCGGGCTGTCGTCACGCAACCCGGTCCGTGTGGTGCCGACGACGACGTCGATGTACTGCGCCATCGGAAACCAGCCGTAGTAGCGGCCCCCGACCTGGACGCCCGGATGCGTCGACTCGATGACCTTGGCCCAGCCCATGGCCGGCACGCGGCCGAACACCTCGTGGCCCGACGGCCAGAAGCTCCAGTAGTCGAGCATGTCGCCGAACTCGGCGTACGTGGTCGTGTTGGCCGTGATCGAGAACCGTTCGATCTCGAACCGGACCGACCCGTCGGCGAGCTCGCCGAGTTGGTCGGTGACCAGCCGGGTTTCGCCGATGGCGCTCCGGTTGACCTCGAGGACGGTTGACTCCAGCACGTCTGCCATGCCGCGAGAACCTAGTCAGCGGCGATCTGCACCACGACCTTGGACGGTGTGTGCCCCTCACCGAGTTCGGCGAGCACAGCCGGCACCTCGTCGAGCGAGATGGTGCGATGGATCTCGGGACGCAGGTCGCCCGATGCGAGAAGCACTGCGATCGGATCCATCGAGTCTTTGAGGGTCGCCGTGAACTGGGCGTAGCTCTGTGAACCGAATCGGAAGGCGAGCTGCTTGCGAATCATCGACACGAACGGCCCCACCAGCGGGTTCTTCTTCGGACCCGCGAACGCGACGACCGCACCGGCGTCGGTGAGCAACGACTTCAAGTCGCGAGTCGACCAGTTGCCAACGCCATCGATGATCACGTCGAACGGCCCCGCCGCTCGAGCCGCTGCGAGCGAGTCGGTCGACGTGTAGTCGATGACCAGACTCGCGCCGAGCCGTTCGGTCATCTCGACGTTCTTCGTACTGCACACACCGACCACCTCGGCGCCTCGTGCCACGGCGATCTGGACGGCCATCGTGCCCACACCGCCCGCTGCGCCGTTCACCAGCACACGTTGGCCCGGCTTGACCTGCGCGTGATCGTCGATCGCCTGAAGGGCCGTCGCCGCAGCGATGGGGGCTGCGGCGGCTCTCTCGACCGAGCACCCGTCGGGCACCAGTGCGAGATTGTGCGGCTTGGCCGTGGCGTACTCGGCGAACGACCCGTCGACCCCGCCGAATACGAGATCGCCGACCGAGAGGTCGGTGACATCGTTGCCGATGGCAATCACTCGCCCCGCCACATCGCGTCCACGGGCGCGCGACTTCGGCGTACGGAAGCCCGCCATCATCCGCAGCATCAGCGGGGTGCCGGTGGTGAAGTGCCAGTCGAGCGGGTTCAGCGAGGCGGCCTGGACCTCGAGCAGCACCTCGTCAGGGCCTGCAGATTCGACCTCGATCTCCTCGGTGTAGAGCACCTCGTCGGGCTGGCCATACCGATCGTGGACCACCGCCATCGCCTTCACGGCACTGCTCGCCGTCGTCTCGTTGCTCATCTCGCTCACACCCTCGTCGTTCGTTTTGCTTACGCTGTAAGTCGTCATGACCTGCAGGATAGATATACACTGTAAGTATGCCAACTGTGACGGGCGACTCATCGGTGAGCGCAACCCCCCGCAGCGACCGCGGCGGTAAGGGCCTCACTCGTGAACTGATCGTCGAGACGGCGGTTGGCTTCGCCGACGAACACGGCGTGGCCGCCATGAGCATGCGCAAGCTCGCTGCCGAGCTCGGCTGCGAGGCGATGTCGATCTACAACCACCTCCCGAACAAGTCGGCACTGCTCGACGCCGCTGTCGACGCCGTCGCAGCCGAGGTCGAGTACCCGGCTGACGACGTTGGCTGGAAGGCGGGTGTCCACGCCGTCGCCGACTCGACCTTCCGGGCGCTGATCCGTCACCCGTGGGCGATCGAGCTCTGGACCAAGCAGTTCCCCCTCGAACACCGACTCCGAATGATGGAGGTGCTCCTCGACCTCCTCGCCCGTGCCGAACTCGACGAACACCTCGCCGACATCGCATTCCACGCCGTGCACCTCCACGTGGTCGGATTCGCCCAGCAGGCCACCGCCTACGCGGACTCGTTCGACGACGATGCCGACCAGCGCTTCGAAACCGAAGTGTCGATGGCCGACTTCCCACGGCTCGTCGAGCACAAGGCGTACCACGACGCCGTCGACGCCGGCACCGTCGACCGACCCGACACGTTCACGTTCGTGCTGGGCCTGATCCTCGACGGCATCGAACGGACCGCCGGTTACGGCGACAGCTGATCTGCCCCCGACACGGGGGGGGGGGGTCACCACCGACCAACTGACTCAACCCGTCATCGACCTCGTCGGACTGATCGTCAGCGAGCCTCGCCACCTCGGTCCAGAGTGCTCGCAGCCCGGTCGATCCTGCTGTCGGTCCCGGAACTCGATGAACCCGAACTGGTGGCCTGGCACAACGACGTCGACAATCAGAATCGGCTGGCGCTGAGCCTCACATCTGTCGCAACGGTCGCATTCCTCTGGTTCATAGCCCTCATCCGCCGACGCCGCGGCGATCGCGAGGATCAGTTCTTCTCGACGGCCTTCATCTGGTCCGGGCTGGTTCTCACCGTGGCTCGGCTCCTCGCGACGTCGGCCGCGGTGTCCCCCGCTATCGGCTCTCGCCTCCTCGACTCGAACAGCCTGAACGCCACGGTGATCGCAGGGCGGAGCCGAGGGCGACGTCTTCGCCACCGGCTGATCAACTCGGTCGTCGCCGGTTCATCCCGATTGCTGTCGAGTCTCCAATCGGATCCTCAAGTCGACGGTGATGTCTCGGCCGAGCTCATCGCTCAGGGCATCGGCGAGACCGTCGGCGCTCGGTGACTCACCGAGGGCAGGACCGGCAAGCACCACCGCCACCTCGTCACCGGACACCGACAGCTCGATCGTCGAGTGATCGGGGAACGGTTCGATCCAATCGGCCACCACCCGCTGCGCAGTCCGCTGCTCGAACACGTTCGACGCGACGTTCGTCCCATTGAGGACGAGGGCGCCGATGATCAACGCCGACGCGCCCAGGATTGCGACGAGCGAGGTGCGGACCCGATGCTGATTCTCGGCCGCCTGCTTCAGCGGTGCCACTCCCAGCAGGAGGAACATCAATCCACCGACCACCAGGATCGCGGTCGCGTTGGTGAGGAACAGCAACAGGGCGCCATTGCCCGAGTCGGCATCGCCCTGGGCGTAGCTGATGCCGACGACGGTGAGCGGAGGGACGAGCGCAATGGCGATAGCGACGCCTGGCAGCGAGTTCGATACGTCGGGCCGGGAGAGCCCGTAGGCGCCCGCGGCCCCGGCTGCGATCGCGGTGACCAAGTCGGTGGTCGTCGGATTCGAACGCGAGGTGACCTGGCTGTTGGTCAGGGTGTCGACGATCGTGAGATCGGCGAGCCCGATCACGAACCCGATCGTGATCGCGACCACGATGCCGCCGAGCGCCACGAGCGACGACCGACCGAGGCGGTTCGGCCACCCCATCGCGAGCGACAGCGCCATCGCCATCAGGGGGGTCATCAGCGGAGCGATGAGCATCGCCCCGACCACGACGGCCGTCGAATCGGCCACCACACCCATCGAGGCGATCACCGCAGCGAACACCATCAGCATCGCGAACCGCACGATCTTCGTTTGCGCCCGCGGCCCCTCGTACAGGAGGCCGCGGTAGAGCCGCTCGCGGTCTTCCACCGTCTTCGGACGCTCGGCGAACCACCTGCGGACGAGTTCGATCGTGTCGATCCTCCGCTCGTCGGGGTCATGATCGGGGTCGACGATCACCGAGATCGCGATCAACTCGATGATGATCCAACCGATTGCGCCAGCCACAGTGAGCACAGCGAGCAACTGGGCGGGGAAGGCCGCCACCGACCCGCCGATAGCGATCGCAGCGAGTCCGCTCACGAATCGCCAGGTCCGGTCCGATGCGTCACCCAGCCGAATTCGCAGCAGCGTCCAGACGCCGGAGGCGAGGATGCCCAGGCCGATGATCCGCCCCAGCGCCACCTCGGTCTCGACGGGGGCAACCGTCAGGAAGCCGCCCAACACCAACAGCGACGATGCGGCGACGAGCGTCAGCCGAGGGAGTGGGCGTTCCCGAAGCGACGCCCACAACAGCAGCAGGGCGTAGATCACCAGGCCGATACCGACCAGTCGCCCGAGCACGATGCTGGAGCGCTCAGGCCAGAACACGATGGCCCCAGCGACCAGAATCCCGCCGATACGACGGAGCGCGCTGGCGCTCAACAGACGCGCCCAGGCGAATTGTGACCAGTCGAATCCCGGGAGTTCGTCGGTGTCGACGAGCTCGCTCGTCAGGCTGTCGTCATACATCATTCAACTCCGTTCGGGTGACTCTCCGAGGTCTGGCCGATCGCGAGCCGGTCAACCCCGCGATGGCATGAGCCGGGCCCTCACCGGGTCGAACCCGCCCCGGAGCGGCACCGGCGACGTTCACCACCTAGCCAAGCGAGATGATCTCGACGACGAAGGAGGTGTCGCCGTCCGTCTCGACGGCGACGTTCACACGGTTCTCGACGAAGTCAGCCGTGACGGCGAGGTCTTCGCCATCGATCCGGACGACCCGCATCGTGAAGCCAGCATCCTCCAGTGCGTCGGAGGCATCGTCTTCCGACTCACACACGATGTCGGGCAGCCCCTCGGCCAGCTCTTCTGAGGGTGCGACACAGTTGAGGTCGGGGTCGTCGTCGCCACAGGCGACCAGTGGGATCATCAACACGATCAGTGCGGCGAGGCGGCGCATCGAACTCCAGATTCCTGTGATGTGAGGGCCGATCTCGCTGGATCTCGACCGTCGTTTCCTGGTGGGGATGCGCACGCAACGTAGTGCTGCCGTCACCGCAACGCTCGTTGGATCGGCCGATTCCTGACGCCTGACGGCCCCGTTGCGATGTCCGGCCCGGTCAGCCAGCAGCGCGGTCCTGCGCGGCCTGGAACCGTTCTTGCAGCCGCAGGTGCACCTCGTCGGGCGTGGCGTCGACGAACTCGCGTCGCCGCCGCTGGACCGTGGACGCACCTGCCGTGATGCCGACGGCCGCAACACCGACGATGCCGGCGAGACCAACCCACTTCCACATCCGCATGGCTCACTACCGTAGGCAGCCATGACGAACGCCGATGCGATCCTGCCATTCGCCGAAGCCGCGGCGACGGCGCGCACCGGCGACATCTGGCTGTTCCGCGGTCGATCGGTCGCCGACAAGGCGATCCGGGCGTTCACGAACAGTCCGGTGAATCACGTCGGCATGGTGGTGGCGCTCGATGACCTCCCGCCGCTGCTGTGGCACGCAGAGCTCGGCAAGTCGCTGCCCGACGTGTGGGCGGGCCGTACCCACCGCGGCACCCAGCTGCACCGGCTGTCGGATGCGGTCGGCCAGTGGCACCACCGGTATGGGCAAGACGCATGGGTGCGATGCATCGACATCGAGGCCACGACCGAGATGGAAGACACCATCCTGTTCGCGATCGACGAACTCGACGGCAGGACCTTCCCGTCGACCGCTTCGCTGGCGAAGGGGTGGACCAACGGTCGGCTCCGCCGAAAGCAAGACCTCGAGCAACTGTTCTGCGCCGAGGTAGTCGCCATCACCTATGCCCGCATGGGGCTGCTCAGCACCGATCGACCGCCCAACTGGTACGACCCCGGCAAGTTCTGGAGCGGCGACCACCTCGAGTTGATCGGCGCGTCACTCGGCCCCGAGGTCGCCGTCGGCGACATCCCGCCCTACACACCCGAACCGGCGCCGGTCGACTGAGCGGGCGGGCATCCACGCGTCTCGAGCCGTGACTGCTCAGGCCGTTCTCCGGCTACAGTCGGGGGCCTACGCGGATGTAGTTCAATGGTAGAACATCAGCTTCCCAAGCTGAGAACGCGGGTTCGATTCCCGTCATCCGCTCTCATCGAGACGGCGCCGTAGCTGTCGGGATTCGTCGGTCTCGCCTGACGCGTCGCCCGGCTCCACCTGGTTGAGCAGTGCGGCGAGCGGGCCGCTGATCGCCTGATCGATCGCAGCGCGCTGGTGTGGCATCAGCAGCTGATTGGGCACCTTTGCCGTACCGCCGTAGGGGTCGCGCACGCCCGACGTGATCTCGCTCATCTCCTCGATGACCGCTATGCCGCACAGCGGCACGTAGAAGTCGGAGTAGCCGCCCTCGTGGTTCATCATCACCCGGCCATCGCAGAGTCGGTCGGCGATGTCGAGGATCCGCCGCGTGAACTCCCGGTAATGGTCGGCCAAGAGGAGCATGTGGCCGAGCGGATCGAAGTAGCTGGCGTCGAAGCCACACGCCACCACGATCATGTCGGGCGCGAACGCCTCGAGCGCCGGGATGACGACATCGTCGAGCGTGGCGAGGTACGCCCCGCCACCGCTGCCCGCCGGGAGCGGCACGTTGATGTTGTAACCGAGGCCCGCTCCCTCGCCGTTCTCGTCGACTCGTCCGAGGTCGACCGGATACAGCATGTCCTGGTGCACTGAGATGGTGAGGACGTCGGCTCGGTCGTAGAAAGCCTGTTGGGTGCCGTTGCCGTGATGCACGTCCCAGTCGACCACGGCAACGCGCTCGACCAGGCCCGCATCGATGGCAGCCATGACACCCAGACTGATGTTGCTGAAGATGCAGAAGCCACGCCCGCGGTTGCGTTCGGCGTGGTGGCCCGGCGGTCGCACGAGTGCATAGGCGTTGTCGACGTCGCCGCGGGCCACGGCCGCGATCGCCGCCGAGGTCGCACCGACGCCGAGTCGGGCGATCTCGGCCGAACCCCGACCGACCGGTGCGTGCTCGCCAGCATCGCCACCCTGCGCGTCACTCAACTCCTGCACCCGCGCGATGTACTCGGCGGTGTGGAACCGGAGGAGGTCGTCGTCGGTCGCTTCGCCGAACTCGATCGGTTCGAGCTGCGGCGTGACGCCGTACGCGTCGAGCAGGTTCTTGAACTTGCGCTTCGTCTCGGCGTTCTCGACATGGATCCCCGGCTCGAAGTCACCCGACACCTGATGCGTGCCGAACGCCGGCCCGTTTACGTGCCACATGAACCGCTCATGCCAGACGAACCCGGTCGTGGTCACCGCTCAGCCCCCACAGTGATCGCCGCCATGTGACGGCGGCACATCGAGGGCGGGGTTCTGGTCGAAGAAGCCGACCGGCAACATCGTGAAGCCGGCGTACTCGACGGGCATCACCGGCCAGTCCTCCGGTCGGGGTACGTGCGTGACCCCGAAGGTGTGCCAGACGACGATGTCGGTGTTGTCGATCGATCGATTCTCGGCCGCGTAGGTGGGCAGGCCGACCCCGTCACCCGGGTGCAGGTTCGTGAACGGCCCGGCACCGGCGTAGTGCTGCTCCTCGTCGTACCTGGTGACCCAGAGGTTGTGACGAGCGAAGCCGCCACGGCGTCCGGCTGGACTGTCGTCGGGTGGAAGCAGCGTGGGTGTGGCGGGCGGGATGATCTTGTAGCCGACGGGATGACCCATCGAGTTCAGCGAGTCGGGGTTGACGATCTTCCAGGTCCGGCTGGCGGCCGGGTCGATGACCCGCATCGCGTCCTGTTCGGTGGTGAGCGGCGTGGCCACGGCACGGAAGCCAGCGCCATACGGGTGCGCGCCCCCGGTGTCGGCTTCGACGTTGGTCTCGACGACGGTGTTGCCCCGACCGTCGAGCGCAGGGTCGAGGCGAACGCAGAACAGGTGCTGGTGGATGGGCGACGTCACCCGCGGGCCGACCTGCGGTGAGGTCTCGAGATCGGTGCCGTCGTGCAGTGCCGACACGCCGACGATGCCGGTGAGTTTCACCTCCAGCTGGATGGTCCCGTCGAGGTAGAAGTACCAGAAGAAGCCGTACTCGTAGTTGCCGACCGTGTTGATCGTGCTGACGACGAACCGACGAGACCGGCGGACCTCGGGCGGCAGGTCTTGGAACGTGTTGGTGTGTTTCCAGAGGATGCCGAAGTCCTCCTCGTGGGTGCAGATGGCGTTCTCGACGACTCGGGTCTCGCCGTCGTTGTCGAGGAACACCGCGTCGAGGTAGACGATCTCGCCGAGGCAGTCGCAGCCGAGTTTGAGCGAGTTCGACATGTGGCCGATCGCCGTCTCACCCGCATCGAACGCGTGCTTCCACGAGTGGAGTGGCGAGGCGTCGCCGTACGGAACGACCATGTCGGACAGCGACATGCGGTGGAAGATCGGGCGATCGCGGTCGCCGTCGCGATACCGGACGTCGTGGATCACGAGACCTTCGATCGCGTTGACCGAGACCCGCATGCGCCACTTCTGCCAGGTGATGACGTTGCCGTCGACCTCGAAGCTGGGCCCCTCGGGCTGGGTGATGTCGAGCGGCTTCAAGTCGGTGCGCATGTCGCCGATGAACTGTGCGGCGTACTCCGCTGCCTCCATCGGAGTGGGCACGACCCCGTGGTCTTCGACGAGCACCTCGCCGCCATCGGTGTCGACGTAGGCGGTGAGCCCCTCGATGGGTCGTGCGTAGTAGTTGTCCTCCGGGTGCTCGTGGAGGAAGGCGATCGCCCGCAGCACTCGCCCGGTTGGCATGTGTGGCGGGTTGATCCCGGCGAGCCACGGCTCGATGTGGACCTTCTCGAGGTCGGTGATGCCACGCCGTTCGAGCGCGGCGAGCCAGTCGGGGTGCCCGACAAGCGCCAGGACGACGTGCACGACATCGTCGCGGGTGATCGGCGCCTGGCCGGCATTGACCCACCGGAAGCTCGTGAGCGCCGAGTTCGTGACCGAGATGTCGGCCTCGAAACTCTGCCCCTGATCGCGGTCGTGGCCGATCAGGCGGATCACCCGGTCGATGGTGTCGCCTGCCGCGTGACGAGCGACGACGTCGCGGGAGGGTTCGAGCGCCCAGCCGGCGCTGAAGAAGGTGCGATCACCGAGCTGCTGGGCGGATCGGAGCGTGGCCACGGCGGCCGTCAACTCGTCGGCGGTGGCGGGATCGAGTGGGTGCATCATCGGTGGTCGTCCTCGTGCGTCAGGGTGTCGGTCGCGGGTGCTGGGGTCAGTCGTGTGGTGCGTCGATGACGCGGTCGCCGATTTCGTGGATGATGACCTCGTCGCCCACAGCGACGGTGCTTCCGGGTTGGAGCGCCGCGTCGACCGAGCAGGCGATCGCGAACAGCGCGTTGCCTTCGAGCAGCGGGCGCAGCGGTTCGGGAGCCGACGACGCCTCCGAACACCAGCGGTGCGCCTTGAGCACCTTGGCGGGTTCGCGGTGGCGGGTCCCGTCGATCTGATCGATCTGCGGGATCGCGCATCGAGGCCAGGCGAGCCCCACCCCGAGTCGGACATCACCGATCGACAGATCGCGCCACGTGTCTTCGATCCACGGATCGGCGTCGACGGTCAGGTTGGGACGGAAGCGATCCATGCCGAACGGCTCGGTCGCACGCTCGGTGAGCCAGGCCAACGACGCGCCGTTGGCGACGGTGACCGAAGCGGCGTCGGCCCAACCGATGTGCATCTCGCCGCCGGGGAACGGGAGAAGATGTTCAGTGTCGTCGGTGACCGCAACGAGCCGTACCGGCGCGTCGAGCAGGGCACTGAACCACGCCGCTGCGTCGTCGCCAGCATCACCGGCTGCGACGGCCGCGCCGAGGAGGGAGGAGGCGGTCGTGTCGTTCGCCGTCGGTGTTGTGACCTCCAACGGCGAGTGCCCGTCGGCATCGAGTCGCAGGCCGCCCTCGATCAGGGTGGGTCGTACGGTCGCGAGCCGGGGCGCTTGGCGCTGAGTGACCGGCTGCGACTCGGCATCGACGACTTGGAAGAGACGATCGCCGGCCAGGCCCCGACGGGTCACCTCGACACGGTCGAGTTCGATCGCTCGACACGACTTGACGGGGTAGACGTGCACAGCGGTCACGGTCGGCACGACCGTCGAGTCTGCGGTGTGGTCGTTCGTGGTCATGATGTGGCGCCTCCCAGGAGAACGGTCGGGTCGTAGAAGCCGAGTCCACCACTGCCGTAGTCGGTGTCGAAGCCCAGCCGCGTCCGGACTTCGGCCGGGAGAGCGAGGGCGTCGGCGAGCGGCATGGAGAGGTGCTGGTTCTCCTCCTGGCGGAGCCAGCCGAGGGTGAAGGTGAGCACGATTCCGTACCGCCAGTCGTCGGCGGTGATGTTCGCGCCGGCTCCGTGCAGCGTGCCGCCGAGCCAGAACAGGGCCGAACCGGCAGGCATCTCAGCGCGGAGGATCTCGTCGGGCTCAGCCGACCGGCCGGCGTCCCACCGGTGGCTGCCCGGCACGACCTGGGTGCCGCCGTTGTCGGCGGTGAACTCCGAGATCGCCCACATCGACGCCAGGATCAGGCTCGGCCGCGGCAGCGCGAAGTAGGGATACAGGTCTTCCTCCCGATGCAGCACCTGATCGCGGGCACCCGGGCCGACCTCGAGCGCAGCGCCTACGTTGAGCTGCCACTTGGTGCAGTTGCTCAACAGGTGCCGGTCGCCGAGTTCGGTGACGACCGAGTGCATCATGGCGTCGCGCATGGTCGTCGACCGGTGCATCAGCGCAACGATCCGGCGTGTGTGCCCCGGGTAGAAGTCGTCGGGTCGATCGACGGCGACCGGCGCCGTGGCGAGGTACTCGTCGAGTTCGGTTCGGATGGCGACGAGCGTCGATGGGTCGAGCATGTCGTGTACGACCAAGCAACCTGCGTCATCGAGCGCCTCATACATCGCAGCCGGGTCGTCACCAGCCCGGCACTCGGGGATTCGCACTGGCACCTTCGCCTCCGTTCGGTACGTCGCTGCCAGCCCATCATCGTGCCCGGCGTGACCGCGCGTCGTACCCGAGGCTCCGATGCGTCAGTGCTGAGCGCAACGGTCCGTCGCACCGGTCGGCAATACTCGCGGGATGCCAACCACTGCCGTCAACGACATCGAGATCTGTTACGAGAGCTTCGGACCAGACGACGCACCGCCGGTGCTCCTGGTGATGGGCCTGGGCGCACAGATGACGTTCTGGTCGACGGGCTTCATCTCACAGCTGGTCGACCGCGGCTTTCGGGTGGTGCGCTTCGACAACCGCGACGTCGGCCTCTCGTCGAAGTCGACCGGCGAGCCGCCCAACGTGATGGCGATCTACGCCCAGGCCATGGCGGGCCAGCCGGTCGAGGCGCCGTACAGCCTGTCGACGATGGCCGGCGACGCCGTCGGTCTGCTCGACGCACTGTCGATTCCGGCGGCCCACATCGTCGGCGCATCGCTCGGGGGGATGGTGTCGCAGATGATCGCCATCGAGCACGCCGACCGGGTGCGGTCGCTCACGAGCATCATGTCGACCACGGGCGCCCCCGATGTCGGCCAGCCCGACCCGGCCGCGATGACCGCCCTGCTCACGCCGCCGCCGACCGAGCGTTCGGCGGCGATCGCAGCATCGGTCAACGTCGGCCGCATCATCGGTGGCCCGTTGTTCGATGAGGCCGAAGCGGTCGCCCGCGCCACCGAGGCGTACGACCGTTCGTTCCACCCGACCGGTTCGGCATTCCAGATCGCCGCGGTCGCAGCGACCGGCGACCGAACCGAGCGGCTCGGCAGCGTCAAGGCTCCGACGCTCGTCATCCACGGACGGTCCGATCCGCTCATCACCCTCTCAGGCGGGCTCGCGACTGCCGAGGCCGTGCCAGCCGCCGATCTGCTCGTGCTCGGCCAGATGGGCCACGACATGCCGCAGGTGTACTGGCCTCAGATGGCCGACGCGATCCTCGGCGTCGCCGAGCGAGCCGACTGACGCCCACTCAGAACTCGACCGACACGGGGGCGTGGTCGGAGGGCTTCTCGTCGCACGAGCCGTCGGCCCGCTCGTCCCGGTCGATGTGCACACGCTGAACGCGGCTCGCCACGTCGTCGGTGCACAACGCGAGGTCGATGCGTAACCCTCGATCCTGCTCGAACTGGCCGGGCCGGTAGCTCCACCACGTGTAGACGTCGGGACCGGGATGATGGTGACGCGTCACATCGTGGAGCCCGACGTCGAGTAGCGCCTCGATCGCCGCTCGTTCGGGCGGGCTCGCATGGGTGCGTCGGCGCCATCGCTTCGGGTCGTAGATGTCGATGTCGGCGGGCGCCACGTTGAAGTCGCCGGCCACGATCGTCGGCTCGGTCGGGTCGATAGCGGTACGCAGCCGCTCGAGCCAGACCAGCTTGAACAGGTAATGCGGGTCGTCGAGCTCGCGCCCGTTCGGCGCGTACACCGAGTGCATCCTGACCCCTCCGCACCGAGCTGAGATCAGTCGCGCCTCGTCGAACGGTGACCGGTTCACGCCGGGCAGACCCCGACGAACGTCGCCGAGCCCCACCCGGCTGATGATCGCCACGCCATTCCAATGGTCGACGCCGTGATGGGCCACCTCGTAGCCGAGCCTGCGGTAGTCGGTGGCGAACGGCTCGAACACGTCGTTGGAGCACTTGGTTTCCTGCAGCAGCACGACGTCGGGCTCGTGCCGCTCGAGCCACCGCATCACCCGCTGGTGGCGCGAACGGATCGAGTTCACGTTCCACGTCACGACCCGCACGACGCCGAACCGTAGGGGCCGCTGATGGCGGCCACAACGAGGCGTTCGTCAGCCGCCGAGGTTGGCGAGGTACACGTCCCAGGCCGGGCGGGCCGTGCCGTCCTGGCGAACCAGCCACTCGTCTCGAGCCAGGCGGCGAGTCACTCGTACACCCACTCGAGTCCGGGCTCTGCAGCAAAGGCGTCGTCGAGGGCGACGACCTCGAGATCGTCGAGTTCAGCGAAGCCAGCGAGCGTCTCCGGCTCGACCTGGTGTCGTGGCGGTACGGACTGTCGGACGACGCGTCGCCGTATCTCCGGGACGGGTATCGAGCTGGGCGACGGGCCGGCACGGGTGCTTGGTCGCGCTCGTCGACGGTGAGCCCGTGTCGAAGGCGGTCCTGCACCTCGCGGACGGGGTTGCCAGCATCTACGGCGTCGCCACCACCGAGGCGGGCCGAGGCCGCGGTCTGGCCACCCACCTCTGCATCATGGCGCTCGCGAACGGGCGGGCCGCCGGGGCCGAACGCTCGGTGCTCTACTCCACACCGATGGCTCGTGAGCTGTAGCGCCGAATCGGCTCACGCGACGTGGCGACCTTCGAGATGTGGACGGCTCCCGACTCGTTCCACCTCTGACGCCTCAGTCGGCGACGAGATCCGACCAGTCGAGTTCGTGACGGTGGGGGGTGTCAGCCCCCGCCCGAGTGCACGTGATCGCAGCGGCCTGCGCCGCTCGATCGGCGATGTCGACCCAGGTGACGAGGCTGAGCGCGTCGAGCTGTTCCCGACCACGATCGGCTCCGAGTTCGATCAGTGAAGCCAACACCGCAGCGATGAGCGAGTCGCCCGCTCCGACCGTGTCGACGACCTCGACGATCGGGGCTGGGACCTCGGCCTGCCCGTCGCCGGTGACCACGGTGATGCCGTCGGAGCCGCGGGTGATGATCACCACGCCGACACCGGCAACCAACAGCTCGTCGGCCGTGTCGATCGCCGACCGACCGGGCCAGATCCACTCGAAGTCTTCGTCGGACGCTTTGTAGATGTCGGTGACGGCGAGCCATCGATCGTGGAAGCTCATCCAGGCGTCGAGGTCACCGATGATCTGTGGCCGGACGTTCGGGTCGAGCGACACCAGCCCGTCGTGGCGTTCGGCGAAGTCGGCGAGCGTCGACGCCGTGACGCCGCGGAACATCCCGAGCGCTCCGGCATGGAGGACGTGCGGCCCACCTGGCAACGCGCTCAGATCGGCGTCGGCCAGCAACGTGTCGGCCGTTCCCTCACCCTCGAATCGGAATCGGAGGCGCGGGGTGTACTCGACGATCGCACGCGCCGTGGCTGCTTCGTGCCGCGTGCACAGGCTGACGTCGACGCCATTCACCTGGAGGTGTTCGAGGAGTACCTCGCCGTACTCGTCGGTCGAGATGCCACCCACGAATGCTGCGGGCACGCCGAGCCGAGCCGCAGCGACAGCGACGTTGAACGGAGCGCCGCCGACCACCGGATGCGGCACCATGTCGACGAGTGCCTCGCCGCAGCTGACGATCATGCGGCACGCACCACCACATCGGCTCGGCTGCGCGATGCAGCGACGACCCGGGCGTTTCGCTCGTCGGACCGCTCGACGAACTCGCGCGCCTCGTCGGGTGATCTCCCGAACTCGATGTGTCGAGCCACGAGCCGCCCGATGCGGACGTCGTCATCGAGGTCGATGTAGGCAATGGCGTCGAAGAGATCGTGCAGTTCGACCCAGGGCGACTCGTCGAGGAGGAGGTAGTTGCCCTCGACCACGAGCCGACGATCCGACCGTTGGACCACAACAGCCTCGGCCACCGGCTCGTCGATCACCCGGTCGAACGACGGCAACGACACGTCGGCCTCGTCGGCGCAGAGCAGCCGGATCGCATCGACGAATGCGTCAGCATCAAACGTGTGCGGCGCACCCTTCACCGCCCGCCACCCTCGCACGTCGAGCACGGCGTTGGGGAGGTGAAAGCCGTCCATCGGTACGACCGTCGCGTCGATCTCGGCAGCCAGCCGGGAAGCGATCGTCGACTTGCCGCTTCCAGGTGGGCCGCAGATCCCGATGATCATCCGCGCCGGCTCGATGTGGGATCGATGCGCCCACTCGGCGAGGCCGTCGACCTCGATCTGCTCGGTCATGACACGGCCAATCTAGGCCCGCAAACGTTCTGGAAGCTGCTGGTCTCGACCACACCAGCCACCCACCGACGCCGAAAGAAGGGCCCGACGAACCTTCCCTCCCCGCATCGAAGGTGAGATGCTGATTCCATGGCTCCATTCCGCACCGACCACCTCGCACCGACGCTGGCTACATCAGCTGGGTCACGACTCGGAGCTGGCCATGGGTGACGCCATCGGCGCAACGCTCGGCTACGCCGTCGGCATCGCGGTGAGCCCCATCCCCATCGCCGCGGTGATCCTCATGCTGTTCAGCGGTCGGGCACGTGTGAACAGCGTGGCATTCATGTTCGCGTGGATCATCGGGATCGCACTCGCCACCACCGTGGTCCTCCTGATCCCCGATCTCGAGGCGAGCGACGGCGAGCCCAGCACGACGACCGGGTGGATCAAGCTGGCCCTCGCCGCGCTCCTCCTACTCGGCGGTGCCAAGCAGTGGCGATCACGGCCTGGGCCCGACGACGAGGTGCCGGTACCGGGCTGGATGGCGAAGATCGACGAGCTCAAGCCTGGCGCATCGTTCGGCCTGGGTTTCGTGCTCTCGGCGTTGAACCCGAAGAACCTGCTGCTCGCCCTGGCCGCAGGCGCTTCGTTGGCTGCGCTCCCGCTGTCGAGCGGCGAGACGGTCGGCGCCGTCGCCGTGTTCACGCTGATCGCAGCGATCACCGTGATCGTGCCGGTCGTGGGTTACCTGATCGGCGGCGAGCGCCTCGACTCGACACTGGACCGCACCAAGGCGTGGCTCATCGCCAACAACAACGCCGTGATGGCCGTGCTGTTCCTCGTGTTCAGCGTCAGCCTGTTCGGCGACGCGCTCGAGATCCTGACGTAGCTGTTCAGCCCGACGGCTCGCGGGGCAGGCCGAGGAGCCGCTCACCGATGATGTTGCGCTGCACCTCGCTCGTGCCACCGCCGATCGTGAGCGCTCGGCTGAACAGGTAGCCCCAGTGGTACACGTCGTCGTGCTCTGAGTGTTCGTCCTGTGAGCCGAGCATGCCGGTGGCGCCCCTCCGATCTTTCACGAACGACAGCACGTCTTGGCCGAACACGTCGGCGAGACACTTGCGGATCGAGGCGAACGCGGAGGCGTCGTCGCCCGCCAATTGCGAGGTCAGCATCCGCAGGCTGAGCAGTCGGATGAGCTCGGCGTCGGTCCACAGCCGGGCGAACCGCTGTCGCTCGCGCGGATCGGTCCACGAGCCGGTCGAACGGAGATGGTCGAGACACTCCTCCGCGGTCGGACCCATGCCCCACAGCACACCACCCTCCGACAGCGACAGCCGCTCAGCGCCGAGGGTGACCTTGGCGAGCCGCCAACCCTCGCCTTCGGCACCGATCATGCACTCGGCGGGGATGCGCACCTCGTCGAACCACGTCTCGTTGAAGTGGTTGCCGCCGGTCATCTCGATGATGGGGCGGATCTCGATGCCGGGCAGCGACATGTCGACGCAGAAGTACGAGATGCCGCGGTGCCGGTCGGCGACCGTGCCGGTGCGGGCGAGCAGAATGCCCCAGTCGGCGGTGTTCGCCCACGTCGACCAGATCTTCTGCCCGGTGACCACGTAGTGATCGCCGTCGCGCACTGCGCTCAGCCGGAGCGACGCGAGGTCAGACCCCGACTCGGGTTCGGAGAACAGCTGCGACCAGCTCGCGCTCCCGTCGATGATGCCGGGCAACCACCGTTGCTGTTGCTCTGGGGTACCACCTTCGAGAATGGTCGGGCCAGCCCACCCGAGCGCGATCGCCGAGTCGTCGAACTGGGTCTGCACGCCGTGCAGCTCCTGATCGATGATGAGCTGGTGCTCGGGGTCAGCACCGAGCCCCCACGGTTCGGGCCAGTGCGGCGTGAGGTAACCGGTGACGCCGAGGTCGTACCTCGAAGGATTCGGGTGCTCAGCGAGCCACGCCCGGACGGCGAGGCGGCGGGGGTCATCGTCGGGCGGCAGATCGAAGTCCATACGTCGCCCACAGCGTGTCACCGTCGAGCTGGCACCTCCCCATCGAAGCAGGCTGTGTGCGAGACGGTCAGGTCGGAATTGTCGCCCGCACGACCAACACCTCGCCGGTTCGGGCGAAGATCGAAGCGCTCGTGGGAACGGTGAGGCGATCCGAGTCGAGACGCTCAACACGACCGTCGCTGAACTCGACCTCGACCGTCGCCGCGCCCGGAGTCGGTGTCACGACGATCGGCACCTGGCAGCAGGTGAAGCCCAGCGAGCCAGCCGGAAGCTCGATCGAGATCGACACTCCCCCGGCGGCATCGAGCGTCCAGGTGGTCGTCTCGGTGAGCGCCTCGGCCGATCGAAGCAGCAGCGAGTCGAACACGAGCTGGCCGTTTTCTGCTCGGAGGCCGAGCTCGCGCGGGCGGGCCAGCAACTCTTCCTTCACCGCGCCGGTCATGCCGGGCTGCTGGGCACCGGCGTGCGCCGGGGTGTGGGAGTACGGGTCGATGGGAATCGCACCGAACACCTCGGGCGGCAGGTTCACCCCCAGGCCGGCGCGCACCCGGTCGTAAGCAGCGACGAGTCGCCCGACCGATTCGGAATCGGCACCAGCGGATGCCGCAACTGACGCTGCCTCCTGCACGGCGAGGAGCAGCTTGGTGACCATGTGCCAGTAGGTCGACCCGATGCCTTCGTAGGCGTACATCGTGCCCGACCGACCGAGGTGGGCCCGGTGGTGGAACACGGCCTCGAACGTGCGGAGTGTCGCATCACGATGTGTGGCCACCGCATTCGACCACCGTTCGTCGGCTGCTCGTTCGTCGAGCCGGGCGGCGAGCGCGTCGGCAGTGGTGAGGTCGGCGTGGAAGCGCGCCGCGCCGTCGGCGTCGACCTGCACGACCGACCGGTCGCCAGCATCGACGAGGTCGGTGAGCAGCGGATCGGCGGCGAGTAGCTCGGACGTGATCACGTTCTTGTCGAGGAACGCCGCCGGCCGGCACGGAGGAGCCAGGAGGTAGGTGTCGATGTCGTCGCGGTGGAGGTCACTCGCATCGAGCGCGTCGAGCAGGTCTGCCTGTTGGTGCGCCGTGAAGACCCCCGGCGTGAGCGCAGCCACCTGCCCTTCGAGCATCTCGGGAAGATGGTGCACGAGCGCCCGCTCGTCGTCGGGCACCTCGATCAGGTTGTACGAGTGGACCAACCCGTCGGCGCGCCACGCTGCGGCAGCGGTCGCATCGAGGTGAGCGAGCGCTCGATCACAGAGCGCCACGACCTGGTTGACGTCGACGGCAGTGACATCACCCGACGGGCCGGTTGCGCCGATGGCCGTTCGGTGATCGGACGCCGCCGCGCCGAGCTGGTCCATCAGCTGGCGGCGCGCCCGTGCCGTTGCGTCGTCGTTGCCGCCGGCGACGGGAATTGCGGCGAGCGCCTCGGCCACTCGATCGAGCCAATCGGCCACCTCGGCCGACATCGGCACCGTCGGGCCGGCCGACTCGGTTCGATCGAGCACGAGCGAACGGAGGTGCTCGACGTAGCGGCGGAGGTGGAACGCCGTCACCATCGACAGCCCATAACCGACGAGGGCGTTGTTGGCGTCGTTCCACTCGGGGCGCTGGGTGTTGAGCCAGATACCCCCGCCAGGGACGAGATTCGACAGCTTGGCGAGCGCCGTCACCACGAACTTCTCGAGCAGGGTGACCAGCAACGGATCGCCGTCGGGCCCGGCCACGAACTTGCCGTCTCCGCCGAGCTCGCTCGCGCGCAACAGGGCCAAATCGTTCGCTTCGTCGTCGAACTCGATCGTCGACTTCGGATCGCGCAACAGGTCGGCGTAGGGCGCGATCCGGTAGGGCACTGCGGCATAGGTGTGGGCTCGTTGGTCGAGTCGGCCGGCGATCAAGCCTGGGAAGTGTGCGTCGGCGGCATCGAGCAGGCGTTGGAGGTACACGACCTGATGGTCGCCCCAGTAGCCGATGTTCGCCCAAGGGTCGTCAGGGTCTGGCACCTCCCAGTCGATGCCGTTGCGGGTGATGCGGTACGGGTTGTAGCCGTCGGGAGTCGACGCGTTGACGAACATCGACACGATGCCCGGCAAGTACTCGGGAAAGCTCATGCACAGCGCCTCCCAGTTCTGGAACACGTCGCGCCAGTTGCCCTCGAAGTAGCGGAGCGGGTCGCCATGGTCGTCGGTGATGCGAATCGAGAACTGGTTCCACGGCCGGCTCGGGTCGCCGTGGCGTCGCGAGAAACTGAACGGCAGGTACTCGTCGGCGAGGCGCGCGAGGTGCGGGTCGCCGGTGTCGGCAGCGCGTTCGAGCAGCTCGTGCCGCGGGAGCCGCTCGATGAGTGCTGCGAGCCATTCGTGATGGCGCTCTGCGACGTGGCGGTTGCGGGTTGCGATGAAGTCGGCGAGGTCGCCAGCGTCGATCTCGTACCCGTCGAGCGGGATGCCGCCGCGCATGACGTTGTAGATCACGTTCGATGCGTGATGGGCGCACATCACCAGGTCACCGGTGCGCTGCTCGAGGTCGGACGGCACCATGATCTGAGCGAGTCGCTCGCCGGTCGCACGAGTCGCTCGCCTGAGCTCGCCGATCAATGCGTCGCCGCCACCGGCGAGGCGACGGTGCAGCTCGGTCACCTGACGGTGATCCTGCGCGATGTCGGCGACGACATTCCAGGTGGCTGACTCGCCAGGCTCGAGCTCGACCCGGCTTCCACGGATGTACGCACCGGGCCGGCCGGTGACGAGGTGATCCGCCTCGATCTGGCGTCCGGCACGAAAGTCACCGAGCGACTGCGCGTCGAGGCTGACCGAACCGTCCAACCCAGCCGACCACACGGCCGTGGCGCGCAGCACCTCCTCGGGCTCGGCCTGGTCGGACACCGGGGCTTCGAGCGTGAACAGTGCGAGCCCCGCATCACCGACCACCTCGCTGCGCTTGTACGCATGGGTCAGGTTGCTGAGCCGCTGGTACACGATCGGTTCCATGCCGTGGGGCAACACGTTGAGCAGCCCATCGGCGACGTCGACGACCACCTGCGTCAGGCTGTCGTTACGCAGGGTCGCTGTGCGCACGAATCCGAATTGATCGGCGGTACTCCAGCGTGATGAGAAGGTGAGGTCGAGGTCGGTCAGCGTCTCCTCGAACACGACCGAGTCGCTCAACACGGTCTTCGCGATCGATCGGATGGCACCCGGCTCGAGCAACGGAGCGAACGGCTGCCACACCCGATCTCCGATCCGCAGCAGCGTGACCGGCCCCGTAGAGCCTCCCTCCGCGTGCAGCCGGTCGTCGGTGACGTAGGGGAACAGCGACTGGGTGGCGTCACGCCGACCCGCAGTGAGCGCCCCACTCGACGACACGAACATCCACCGGTCGCCGTCGCTCACGACACTCATCAAGAACGGAGCCATCCGTTCCACACCCACGACTCGGTAGTGGGCGATGCCGTCGATGTCGTCGAGTCCTGAAGCCAGTGCTTCCTCCGTCACGCACCCATGTTGGCGCGGCTCCGTGCACCACCGGCGCCTCGTGATGCCGATCCGTCGATCCCGGCGTCAGAGTCGGTCCGACGGTCGGCCGATGTCGTTGCGTTTGTGACCGATGATCGAATCGACGGCGGCGACGACGGGTTGTCGGTCGACCGAGAACCGCATCGGTCAGGACGAACCTCCGGGGATGGTCGAGGTGAGGATGGCGACACACTCGGCCGCCGCTGCTCGGGCGGCCGATGCGAGTTCGCCACCCGTCGCACTGCTGATCGGGTGCGGGATGATGACGAACTGGTGCTCGGGCGCGCCGAGCACGGTGGCCATCAACTCGGCGGCCGAGACGAACTTCTCGGTCATCACGCCGACGGCGGGGACGCCGAGACGTTCGGCGGTGACGGCGTCGTGCAGACTGCACGACGAGCAGCTGCCTCAATCGCCGATCCCCGCAACGAGCGCATGCCAGGTCTGTGCTGCATCCATGATCTCGTCGCCTGCGGGCGCGCTGTAGTTCGGCTTCCCCACACGAACCACCTCGGCCACGCCGTACCGCTCACGCAGTTCGGCGTCGAGGGCATCGAAGAAGCCCAGCGTGCCCCGCTTGCCGTTCGACACGATGCCAACGGTGAGCCCGGCGAGATCGGCCAGGCGGGGTGCGGGCTCGAAGCCGGCGGCTGCCGCGTCGTAGGTGGGGTTCAGAATCTCGATGCTCATCAGCACACGCTCAGCAATCGATGCATGCGCCGACCGGCACGGTGACCGCGTTCGACTTCGCCCCGAGCCACGGCGGAATCACCGCACCGAAGCCGCCCGCCGGGCCCCCCGCCGCAATCACGAGCAGATCGTCTGGCTTGGTGAGTGCTGCGTACTCGCGGTCGCCCTTGCCGGCGACCGCATTCGCCTTGCCGACTTCGGCCCACTCCGACCGCTGGATGCGAGCGTGCTCGAACACGTACTCGCGGACATCGGCCTTCGACCAGCCAGCGGCGTCGAAGTGAGCTCGCAGCTGAGGTGGCACGACGATGGCGTAGTTGCCCGCCCAGATGGAGTAATGCCGCATGTTCGCTCGGATCTCGGCGACGAAGGTGTTGAGGATCTCGGCGGGGTCGGTGGTCCACTCGTTCATGATCTGACGCGGCCCCATCGCCGACATGACGGTGACCGCCGAGGCGTTCGGGTCGCCGGTGCGCTCCCCCGCGAGCGACTGCCACGGCGTTCCCTCTTCGTCTTCGGCGATGCAGAAGCTGATCTTGCCGGGGTGACCGAGCGTCGACCGGTCGACCTCACCCGGCCGAACCTCGAGCAGGTTGCCCAACACGAGCCTGACCGCACGACCGATGCACGTGCTCGCCCGGTCGCTCGGTCCGACCGCGTTGAAGCCCGAGCTCATCCCGATCTCGTTGCGGATCGGGCCGTTGACGATCACCAGCACGCCGCATCCGCCGGTGCTCGCGGTCGCACCGTGAAGGAGGAAGGGCTCGGCGAGCATTCCCGTGACGGCGGTGACGACGACCGGGAAGTGCATCGGCAGGCAGCCCGCCATCACCGCGTTGATCGCCACCTTCTCGGCAGTAATCGCTCGGTGGCGAACCGGCTCGACGCCGATGAGTTCATCGGGGTCGAGCAACGCCCAGTCGAGGCAGGCCGCAACGGCATCGGGAGTGGGGGGAACGATCGGCAACCCGTCGGACCAGCCACTCGCGTGAAAGTGTTCTTGGATCGCTGCGATGTCGTCGAACGAGGATCGTTCGGCGGTGAGTGTCGAGACGTCGACCATCGAATCATCCTGACCGAACGCTCGTCAGTGCGACGGGGTCATGCCGATTTATGCTCTGAACGTATGGCATTGTCGCATGAAACGGAGGCGCTCACACCCGCTCGGCTCCGCGCAGTACTCGCCGTTGCCGACACTGCGAGCTTCAGCGCGGCGGCACGAGCCGTCGGCACCTCGCAGTCGAACGTGTCGCGCGCAGTGGCGTCGGTCGAGGCCGCCGTTGGCGTGGCGCTTTTCGACCGATCGACCCGATGGGTCCGACTCACCGACGAAGGGCGTGAGTTCGTGGAGCGGGCGACACTCGTCGTCGCTGAGCTCGATGCCACGGTCCGAGCCCTCCAGCCGTCGACCGAGCCGACCCCTCGCCTCACGATCGCGTGCCTCACCTCCGTGAGCGAACTCCATCTCGCCCGGGCCGTCACCTCGATGGGCGACGACACCGTTCGCTTCCGCTGCATCGAGGGCCTCCAGGCCGCTGTCGATCAGGCGGTGGTGTCGGGGCGAGCCGACATCGGCATCGGCGACCTGGCTCAGCCCCACGACGACCTGGCCACCGAGCCGCTCTGGACCGAGCCGATCCGACTGGCCGTCAAGCGGAGCCACCGGCTCAGTCGACGTCGCTCGGTCGAGCTCGACGATCTCGCTGGCGAATCGCTCGTCGGTTTCTCACGCGACGCAGAGCTGCGCACTTCGGTCGATCGACAACTCGCCGACGCACGCCAACTCCGGACCCCCGACATCGTCGTCGACCGATTCCGGACGGCCCTGTCGTTCATCGCTGCAGGGCTCGGCGTGATGGCAATCCCCGCCATCGCCACCGTCGAACTGCCGACGGGCGTCGTCGCCGTCCCGCTGGCCGACCCCGATCTGGGCCGAACGATGGGGCTGCTGTTCCGTCGCGGCAGCGCACCAACCGACCGGATGCGACGGCTTGCCGATCAGATCACCGCAGCGGTCGCCGACGTCGACGGCGTGACGCTCGCGAACCGTTGACCAGAGCGGCGAAGTACGACCGAATGCCGCCATCGCCGTTCGGGTTCAGGCAGATCAGCTGGAAGCACCATCGGTCTGCTGCACGGCGTCGAGCGCCCGGATGATCTCAGCGAAGTTGCGGCCGACCGACATGGGAGAGGTCATCATCAGGCGAACCCGCTTGCCGGGACCCACGATGAACACCGTGCGGACGGTGCTTCCGACCGACAGGATCGACCCGCTCGACGCAACGGATCGCAGACACCCCACGCTGGCAAGCGAACCGATCGACCACGTCGGCGCCGCCATGACGCCCAGGTTGCCCGGCCGCGAGCCCGGCCTCAATTGGTCACTGCCGAATCTGGCCAACGGCGCGGATGGGCCGGAGGCGCAGCAGCAGACGTTGCTCGCTGACCATCGCAGCTCGGTACTCGTCCCAGTCCGGATGCGGACCGCCCGAGACCGCCTCGTAGTAGGCGACGAGGTCGGCGGCGGCGGCGTCATTCGGGTCGGTGGTGACCGGGCCCAGTTCTGCGCTGCCCGAGAACGAGACGTACGACCACGAGTCAGGCGCCGTGATGTGCAGCACCACTCGGGGGTCGCGGCGCATGTTGCGGGTCTTGGCCCGATCGTCGGTCAGCGAGATCACGAAGGCACCATCGTCGACAGTGAACGCCACGTCGCTGGACTGGGGGCTGCCGTCTTGCTTCAGGGTGATGAGCACGGCCGGCGTGCGGCCCCTGGCCCAGTCGAGTGCGGTGTCGATGTCGAGTGCCATCAGCGGTTCTCCAGAGGGCGGCAGCGGCCGGGATCTGCTACCCGACGAGTATCTCGCATCCCGTGCCGGCGAGCACACCATCGACCCGCTCGCGGTCGGCATCGCTGAGCGCGGCGTAGGCCTCGCGCAACCACTGCAGGCACTTGCCCTGGTACTTGAACGGCGCCTGCCGGTAGGTGCCGCCGGTGATCTCACAGCTCACCTCGTCGGCGCCCGAGAGCAGCGCCTCGGCGTTGGCCACGAGGAAGGGTGCGTAGGTCGCGCCGATCTCGTGGAGGAGCTTCGTCGTCGCCGACGGCAACGCGTCGAGCGACACCCACCCGTCGCCGCCGTCGACCGGCAGCCATGACAGATCGTCGACGCGGTCAACCCAGTTGATCGCCTTGGGCGCTCGTTCGAGTGCCACCGCCATCGAGGTCGGGTCGAAGGCGACGAGCTGGGTGAGCTGGCCGAACACTCCGAAGTCGCCACGTCCCGGCCGGTCACCGAGGAAGAAGTCGTGGCGGGCGAACAACTCGGTGAGGAGGTCGAGGAGCCGCTCGTACGAGGCCTCGATCAGCGGCGTGGTCTCCTCGGTCGAACCGACGAGCGTGCGTCGACCGACTTGTCGGTCGACGATGAAGTCGTAGGCGGCGCGCTGCTGATCGCTGTTCGACTGGAGGTTCTGCGAGAGCGGGAGGATCTTGCCGGCCTTGTCGATGTCGGGTTCGTAGGCCCAGCGATAGTGGTACATCGCCTTGGTGACCCACTCGTCGCCGTAGTCCTCGATGAGTGCGTCGATGAACGCGAGTGCCGGATCGGCCGGCACCACACTCCGCCCGGTGAACTCGCCTTCAAGCCGCATGATCTGTGGCGACGAGTCGACCGTGACATCGCGGTAGCCGCCCTCGTCGTCGGGGTAGGCGATGATGGGGATGATCCGCACCGGCGGCTCGGGCAGGTCGTCCCACTTCGAGTCACGGAGCACCCAGCGGAACGGGATCTGCCGGTAGCGGAGTACCGCCCGCATCTTCCGGGTGTACGGCGAGAGGTACTGCCCTGCGAGCACGATCGGCTGGATCGACGACCGGTCGCTCATCATGCGTTGACGGCGGCGATGACGATCTGCGCGAGCTGCGGTGCGCCGTCTTCCTGAAAGAAGTGGTGTGCTCCTTCGACCGTGGTGTGGGGCTGGCTCTGGGCGCCGGGCACGAGCGCGAGGAACGGCTTGTCGCCGCCGGCGGTGACCGGGTCGCTGTCGCTGAAGCAACAGATGAGCGGCTTGTCCCAGGCCTTGAAGACCTCCCACGCCGCCCGGTTGGCTTCGGCGGCCGGATCGTCGGGCGCTGTCGGCACGAGCGACGGGAAGATCCGGGCACCGGCCTTGTACGAGTCGTCGGGGAACGGGGCGTCGTAGGCGGCGACCTCACCCGGGCTGAGCTCGGTGGTGGTCGCGCTCTGGAGGAGGAAGCCGATGTCGAACACCTCGGTGGTCTGGCTGAACTTCTGCCAGGCCATGAACGCGTCGCTCGGCCGTTGCTCACCGGTGGGGAGCCCGGTGTTGCCGATGATGACGCGGGCGAACCGGTCGGGGTTCTCGGCCACGAGACGCAGGCCGACGAGCCCGCCCCAGTCCTGCCCGAAGAAGGTGGCATCGCGGAGGTCGAGGTGATCGATGACCGCCGCCTGCATCCAGGCGACGTGGCGGGCGTAGGTGTAGTCCGACTTCTCGGTGGGCTTGTCGCTCTTCCCGAACCCGACGAGGTCGGGGGCGACGACGCGGAGCCCGGCGTCGAACAGCGTCGGGATCATCTTCCGGTAGAGGTAGCTCCAGCTCGGCTCGCCGTGCATGAGGAGCACGACGGGCGCGTCGGCTGGGCCCTCGTCGAGGTAGTGAACGCGCAGGGTGCCACCGTCGAGGTCGTCGACGTCGACGTAGTTCGGCGCCCACGGGTAGTCGGGCAGGTCGGCGAACCGCTCGTCGGGCGTACGCAGAGCTTTCATGGGTACTCCAATCTCATCTGGGGTCAGACCCCAGGTGGTACATCTCGTTCGATCTCAACTGGGGTCTGACCCCAGTTGAGACGGAATGGTGACTCGGTGGAGGTCGTCGCCGAGTTCGATGGTGCCGTCGAAATGTTCGGCGGCGAGGGCTCGCCAGTCGTCGTAGGTGCCGCTGAACGGCGGCGCCGGGACGTAGTGCGTGAGGATGAGGGTGTCGAGGTTCGCCCGAGCCGCGGTGTGCGCGGCCTCTTCGGGCGACGAGTGATAGTCGAGCGTGTCTTGGGCTCGCTGCAGCGGAGCGTGCTGGATGAGATCTTTGCGGATCACGGTGTGAACCACGGCGTTCGCTCCGTCGCAGAGCTGGTCGAGTCCGTCGCACGGCACGGTGTCGCCCGCGGTCACCACCGACGCCCCCTCGAAGTCGAACCGGTAGCCGATGCTCGGCTCGACCGGCTTGTGATCGGTGGGCGCGCACGTGATCGTGACCTTGCCGCCCTGGCCGTCGGGCAACTCGACCGGACCCTCGGTCACCTCGATCACGGTCACCGGCGGGCGGTGGTCGAGATCTTCGTGGTGCGCCATGCGATAGCCGATGTCGGGTTCGAGCGACTCGAGCAACTTGTCGACCACGTGTTTCGTGCCGACCGGGCCGACGATGGTGAGCGGTGTGCGCTCGAAGGTGAGCACCCAACGGGTCGTGATCACGTCGTTGAGGTCGGTGATGTGATCGCTGTGCAAGTGGGTGAGCAACACCGCCGTGAGGTTCGGCGCGCCGAGCGCGCACGCCCCGAGCCGCATCAACACACCTCGCCCAGTGTCGACGAGATAGTGCTCGGCCTCGGGCCCCTCACCCGCCGAGATGAGCGTGGAGGGCCCCGCCCGAGTCGGCTCCGGTATCGGAGACCCCGTCCCCAGCAACGTCACATTTACAGTCATCGGTACCTCCGCGTTACAGCTGGTGTCTGACACCAGCTGTAACGGTGTGTTGGGTTCATTGGCGGGCCATCTCGGCGGCTGCTTCGGCGTCACGCGATTCGGCGTCTTGGCGACTGAGCACCTGGATCTCGACCTCGTGGAGCGTTCCCTCGAAGGGGAAGGGCGCCGTGTAGCGGGTCGACACCGGAGAGCCGTGGTCGTAGGCGATGCTCGGCCCGACCGACGACATCATCCGCATGAAGCGGTGAAGGCCGACCTCGCCGGCGGGCTGGCCGTCGACCACCAGCGACATCTCACCCGCCATGCCAGCACGTCGACGCAGCTTGACCATCAACTCGGTGTCCCCCTCGGGCACCGGCACGGTCGACTCGAGGACCGTGTGGTCGTCGAACGCGTTGTAGTCGACGACCAGCCGGTCGTGCTGGACGAACACCGACAGCCCCGAGTTCTCGGTGCCGGTCGCGAAGATGACACCTCCATCGCCGGCCGATCGGGTGACGCGCGCGGTGAGGTCGAACGAGCGACCACCGATCGCGGCCGACGCTTGGCCCGGCATCGGCGACATCGGCGGCCGATACACGTAGCGCTTGTCGGCCGGGTGCGGCGAACGATCACGGTGGCGCGCGCCGAACAGCTCGATCATTCGGTCGTCGAGCGGGAGCACCCCGTGGCGCTCGGCCTCAGACCACCAGAGATCGACGAGCGCGGCGAGCCGGTCGGGCTCGACGGCAGCGAGGTCGTCGCATTCCGACCAATCGTCCGACAAGCGGTACAGCTCCCACGGCTCGGTGTCGTAGTCGGCGCCTTTGTCGTGCTTGCACACCGCCTTCCACCAGACGCCGTCGTCTTCCGCAACGAGGGCACGACTGCCGCCCATCTCGAAGTACTGGAGACGATTGGTCGCTGGCGCAGCCGCATCGTCGAGCACCGGGGCGAACGAGTGACCGGTGACGGGCAGCTGTTCGAGGCCTCGGTACACGTCGGGCGGGACGACGCCGATGAGGTCGTAGATCGTCGGGACGATGTCGGCGACGTTGGTGAACTGATCGCGCAGCGACCCTCGCTGGTCGGCGGAAATGAACTGCGGCGCGTGCACCACCAGCGGCACGTGAACGCCGCCCTCGTGGGTGTTCTGCTTGTACCACTTGAAGGGGCTGTTGCCGCACTGCGCCCATCCCCACGGGTAGTTGGTGTGGCTGTGCGGGCCGCCGATGTCGTCGAGCTGATCGATCATCGCGTCGCCGTCGTCGAGGATACCGTTGAAGAACTTCATCTCGTGGGTCACGCCGAACGGCCCGCCCTCCTGCGACGCACCGTTGTCGGCGAGCACCACGAAGATCGTGTTATCGAGCTCACCCATCCGGCGGAGCCCGTCGACGAGTCGGCCGATCTGATCGTCGGTGTGATCGAGGAACGCGGCGAACGCCTCCTGCAGACGCGCAGCGACGCGCTGCTGGTTCTCGGGCAGGTCGTCCCAGGCGTCGACCCCTGGGTTGCGCGGGGCGAGCTGGGTGCCTTCGGGGATCACGCCGAGCTCGAGCTGACGGGCGAACCACCGCTCACGATGTACGTCCCAGCCCTCGTCGTAGCGGCCGCGGTACTTGTCGAGATACTCCTGTGGCGCCTGGTGCGGGGCATGGGTGGCGCCAAAGGGGACGTACGCGAAGAACGGTCGATCAGGGCGAACCCCCTTCGAGTCGCTGAGCATCTTCAGCAGCTGATCGATGAGGTCTTCGGAGACGTGGTAGCCGTCATCGGGTCCACTCGGCGGGGTGATCGAATGGTTGTCGGCGACGAGCTCGGGGTGGAACTGGTCAGTCTCGCCCTCCAGGAACCCGTAGAACCGATCGAAGCCGCGGGCGAGCGGCCACTGATCGACCGGGCCGGCGGCCGAACACTGCTCCATCGGGGCGAGGTGCCATTTGCCGACGCAGAACGTGCCGTACCCCTCGCCCTTCAGGACCTCGGCGATGGTCGCCGCGTGGTTGCTGATGTGCCCGAGCTGATGCGGGAATCCGGTCTGGAAGTTCGACACCGCCCGCATGCCGACGGCGTGTTGCGACCGGCCGGTCAGGAGCGACGCCCGGGTCGGCGAGCACAGCGGGGTGACGTGGAAGTTGGTGAACTGCAGGCCGTTCGCCGCGAGCGCGTCGACGTTGGGGGTGTCGATGTCAGAGCCGTAGCAACCGAACTGGGCGAACCCCGTGTCGTCCAGCAACACGAGCACGACGTTCGGTGCTCCGTCACCCGGATGCGGTGGCTCGACGAAATGGGGATCCGACTCGGCGAGCGTTCGGCCGATCGTGCCGGCGAACTCTGGCCGCTGAGCGCCGCTCACCCGATCGACTCCTCGAGTCGGTTGATCGTCGGGCGAACGACCATCGTGTAGGTGTCGGCGATCGCCTGCTCACGATGGTCCTTCTGGGCAACCAAGCGATCGGGGTCGGCCACGACGGCCATAAACGCCGCCAGGCTCGGGAAGGCGTTGAAGCGCACCTGATCCCACGTGCGGCCGTCGCCGACGATCGTGCCGTCGGACGCGAACCATCCGTCGACGCGGGCACCGTGCTTCGCCGCCACCCGGGCGGCAGCGGTCTGGTACGCGGCCATCTCGTCGGGGGTCGCGGCACCGTCGGCCTCGTGGTACTTGAGCACGTGCACCACCACCACCGCGGGGTCGTCGTCGGTCGGCGGGTGCTCCACCTCGCTCCACGGCGCGCTCACCGCCGCGAGGTCGGGCAGCTCGATCGGGCTGGTGCCGATGACGAAGGTCTGCTTCATGCCAGCGTCTTTGTGGACGTGCTTCTTCTGGAACTCGGGGAGCGACTGCATCTCGATGAACGCCCGACCCGACGGGTACTTCACTACGGCGACACGATCCCACGTTGGGACGTCGCCGAGAAGTTGCTGCTCGACCTCGCCGACGAACACGATCTCGGCGCCGACCTTCGCCAGCGCCTCGAACGGTGTGTATTCGTTGTCGGCCTCCTGGCCGGTCAATTCGGTCTCGCGGCCGTCGGCATATTCGGCCCGCTCTCGGTACTTCATGAGATTGACCATCCAGACCGGTCGGTCGGACTGGGCCAGCTCCATGGCATAGGCCGTGTCGACCTGGCCGTAGCGAGGGCTTCTGGTGTCGGTTGCGTCGCTCACGGGCACGATCGAACAGCACGCGATTTTCTGTGTCAAGCGACCGGATAATTCGACTACGTTCTCGGCATGACCGAGCACGACGACGCTCCACCTCCACGCCGCGGTCGCGGCCGGCCGAAGGGCACCGGCAAGGTCGACCCGGAAGCGATCGTCGACGCCGCACTCGACGCGCTCGCCGACGGGGGCTACCAATCGTTGACGATGCGCGGTGTCGCTCGGTCCGTCGGCGTGTCACTGGCGACCATCCAGCACCACTACCCGACCAAGGACGACCTGTGGCGTGCCGCGGTCGATCACCTCAACGCCGATGTGATCGAGCGTCGGAGCAGCGTCGAGCCACGTGACTTTGCAGGTCGACTCGAGACGTTTCTCGAACCCGGGCTCGGACGACCAGGCCTGCTCCCGGCACTGCTCGCCGACCGCTCCCCCGGCAGCGACGAACGCCTGGCGTACCTCGCAGGGCGGATGTCAGACGCCGTGGGCGACCTGGCGGCACGGATGCGCACCTATGAGGACGAAGGCTCCATCCGTCGAGTCGATCTGCCGGCGCTCTTCGTATTGATGACGATCGGCGTCGGATCGATCAGCGGCTCGGCCGACGCGGCCAAGGCGATCGCCGGCTTCGACCTGAACACCACCGAGGGGCGACGGCGACTCGCCGAAGGGCTCGCCGACATCATCGGCCTCGGCATCCTGCCGCGCTGATTCGGAGCGCCGGAGTCAGCGGGTACCGAGGCGGACGTTGATCGCGTGCGTCAGCTCGGCGGGTTGGTCAGTACCGATGCGAAACTTCTTCCCGGTTGCCAGCACCAGCTCGACGGCGTCGTAGCCGGCGACGTTGTACATCGAGCCGCCCGAGATGAAACGGATGCCCCAGCCGTGCCACCAGGTGTTGCGCACCGGGGTGGCACTGACGATGTCGGCGTGACGAATTGTCCGCTTCGGCCAACCCCGCCCGAAGGCGGCGCTCACGTCGTTGGCTCCGACGGTCGTTGTGAGACGGGTGAAGATGAACAGCATCGGGATCGCGACGAAGGCCGCGATCACGAGCGCCGGGACCAGCGATGCGCCGGGGAAGATCACCGCGAGGATGATGAGGGTCACGGCGATCGCAGCGATGATGGCGATCGGCCGCCGACTCACCTGTGTGTGTCGGTACTCCACATCCCGATCGTACGTCACCCTCGGTGTCAGACCCCGAGGGTGGGCGGCGTGGGTGCGGGTGGTGAGTACGGCGGACTCCTCGGTCGGTGTTGTTGACACCGTGCAAGAGCGCGCTCGGTCCCCGACCTTGCAGAGAGACGCAACGGTCTCGTCGCCGTTGCGGGCAGGCTTCGACGTCCGCGCTCGACCGATGCGTTCTGTGTCAGCTCATACGGCGTCGGAGCACGCGTGCGCTGACGCAGATCCGTGCGAGCTTCAGGTGCTCGTCGCGAGCGATGCCACCATGGCCGCGAGTTGCTCGTCGAGCTCGGCTCGGCGGGCCGACGGTTGGTCTCCGGCTGGCGCATGCACTCGGACTCGGCTGCCACCCGGGATCTGCTCGGTCACGAGGCGGAGGTCGGCGAGCGGCGACGCTGCAATCGCCGCGTTCACCACGTCGGGCTTGACCTTCACGTCGGCTTCGACGACCACCTCGACAATCGACGAGTCGTCGGGCGACGGTCGCGTCTGACCGAAGCGGTCGAAGTAGGCGATGTCGCGTGCTGGGTGCCGACGCGACGACGGTGAGAACTCGACACCCTTCGTGTACGCCACGGGGAACAGACAGATCTGGGTGACGTCAGCGGGCAGCTCGAGCAGCTGGGCTACCGCATCGGCCTCACCCAGGTACATGGTCGTCCACACCGAGCCGAGCCCGCGGCTGCGCAGCGCGACCATGAAGCTCCACGCCGACTGGATCACAGAATCAAACAATCCGGGGCGACCGCTGTTGTCGTGGCGACCGATGATCGTCGGGATCACCAGCGCCGGCATCGACGAGATGCTCTCGGCCAGGTGCTTGGCGCCCTGCATCATCCGAGCGTTCGGATGATCGGTGCCCTCGAGACGTTCGGCGGTCTCGATCACCCAGCTTCCTCCGGCCGAGAGGTACAGCTCAGCGAGCCGGTCTTTCGTCGCCTGGTCGTGGATGATCATCCACCGCCGACTGCCGAGGTTGCCGCCGGTCGGTGCCTGCTCGGCGACGTCGATGCAGTCGAGCAGCACCTGGTCGTCGACCGGGCGCTCCAAGTCGAGCCGCATACGCACGGCTCGGGTGGTGGTGAGCGCGTGGTCGACGATGTCGACGTACTCCTGAGTGCCGGGGCCGAACTCCATCGGCCCAGTGTCGCGAGCGGCGCTCGGTCGCACCGACCCGAACCGGCGGCGACGCGATGCCCGTAGGCGTCGCGTCGCCAGAACTCTCATGTCACTCGTCCCTGCTGTCGTACCGTCTGGCCGCGTCGCGACGGTCGGCGTGCGCTCGATCGATGTGGCTCGGAGCTTCAACCCCGCGATCGAATTACTCGGTCGTTTGACACGGAAAATCGCGTCGGTGAGGATCGTCGGGTGAGTTCCGTCGAGCACACCAAGACGATCAACGCCTCCCCCTCCGAGGCCTGGGAGGTGCTCGCCGAATTCGGCGCATTGTCGAGTTGGGTCCCGATGATCCAGCACTCGTGCCTGCTCTCGCAACAAGACCAGGGCGTGGGCACCGTGCGCCGGGTGCAGATCGCACAGCAGACACTGGTCGAACGGGTCGACATGTGGGAGCCGACGAGCACGCTCGCCTACACGATCGAGGGGCTGCCGCCGATCGTCGGCACTCCCCGCAACACCTGGCGGCTGATCCCGACCGAGTCGGGCACCGACGTTCGGCTCACCACCGAGATCGACACCGGCGCCAACCCAATCAAGAAGGCGATCGCCAAGAAGGTGCTCGAACGGATGTCGACGGCATCGGAGTTCATGCTCGCCGGCCTCGACACCGCGACCAGCACGGCCGACACGAACGCAGACGAGGAGGTGGCGTCATGACCGAACGCCCCGACGTGATCATCATCATGACCGACGAGGAGCGAGCCGCGCCCCCGTACGAGACCGACGAACTGACCGAGTGGCGGCAGTCCCTGACGGGCATGCGCTGGTTCGCCGACAACGCTGTGAACTTCGAGCGGCACTACACCGGCTCACTCGCCTGCGTGCCGAGTCGGCCGACGATCTTCACCGGCCAGTACCCCGACGTCCACGGCGTCACCCAGACCGACGGGCTCGGCAAGATGGCGGACGACTCGCGCATGCGGTGGATGCGGCAGGGCGAGGTCCCGACCCTCGGTAACTGGTTCCGCGCCGCCGGCTACGACACCCATTACGACGGCAAGTGGCACATCACCCACGCCGACCTCATGGACGACGACGGGAAACCCGTGCCGACCAACACCCCGTCGGGAGAGGTGCTCGCCGACAACGTGCAGCGCTACCTCGACGCCGACCCGCTTGGCCCCTATGGGTTCTCCGGCTGGGTCGGACCCGAGCCCCACGGCGGCGAGTTCGCCAACTGCGGATTGGCGCGCGACCCGTTGATCGCCAATCGAGTCGTCGCCTGGCTCGAGGACCGGTACGCCCGTCGCCAGGCAGGCGACGCCGACGCGCTGAGGCCCTTCCTGCTCGTGGCAAGCTTCGTCAACCCTCACGACATCGTGCTCTTCCCCCTGTGGCAGATGCGCGGGATGCCCGGCGAGTTGACTGGGGTCGAGGTACCCGAGGTACCGATGTCGCCGTCGGACTTCGAGGATCTGCGCACCAAACCCGCGGCTCACATCGCCTACAGAGCGGCCTACCCCTCCTGCTACGGACCGGCGCGCGTGGTGGCGCCGGTGTATCAGAAGAACCACCAGCAATACCGGGACCTCTACTATCGGCTGCATGCCGCGGTCGACGGCCCACTCGATCGGGTCCGGCAGGCGATCTGCGACGGCACCGCCGACACCGGGGGCGATGCGGTGATCGTCCGTACCTCCGACCACGGCGAGCTGCTCGGCTCGCACGGCGGCCTCCACCAGAAGTGGTTCCAGCTCTACGACGAGTCGACTCGCGTCCCGTTCTCGATCGCCCGCGTCGGCGCGAACGAGGCCACCGAGGGGCGCACGGTCGAGGCACCCACGTCGCACGTCGACATCGTTCCAACCCTGTTGGCCGCGGCATCGATCGACGAGGCGTCGACCGCCGACGCACTGCGCTCCGACTTCTCCGAAGTGCACGCTCTGCCTGGCGCCAACCTGATGCCCGTCGTCGACGGCGGCGCTGCCGATGCTGATCGGGTCGTGTACGTGATGACCCGCGACAACATGCCCGAGGGCGACACCGGAGCGAGCGGCGCAGCCCGATCGATGAGTCGTGGCGGTGACACCCCGGGCATGATGCGAATCAACGTCCCCGCTCATGTCGCGACCAACTTCGAGGGCATCGTCTGCCGGGTCGAAGCCGCCGATGCCCCGAATGGCGACGGGCACCTCTGGAAACTCGTTCGCACCTTCGACGACCCATCGGTGTGGACCGAGCCCGGTGTGCGCCAACTTGCGAGCGACGGACTGGGTGGGCCGACCTGGCGAACCAATGTGCTCCCCGACCAGTGGGAGCTGTACGACCTCACGTCCGACCCGGTCGAGATGATGAACCGAGCCGACGACCCCGCTGTGGCCGACGTGTTCGCGCTGCTCAACGAACGGATGAAGGCTGAGCGACACCGTTCGATCCCCGAACGCAACGAGCCGTGGGAATACGTCACGAGCAAGCTCACCGAGGTCGAAAAGGTGCCTCTCCTCCCCCCACGTGACCTTGTGAAGCAGCAGGTGCAACAGCGGGTGGGCCAACGGGTCGCCGAGCGCCAACAGGCCCGCCAGGCTGGGCCGAACCCCACACCGCCGAAGCCAGCACTCTTCATTCGGCGACGCCTCCAAGGGTTCGGACTGCACCCCGACGACACGGTCGAGGTCGGCGCCGACGTGCGAGCAGCAGTTGGCGGCAAGCGCGCACTCGTCATCGCCACGAACCATGGTCAGCTCGCCGTGGCGAAGCCGACTGGCGTGTTCGCCAGCGAGCTGACCGTGCCGTACTACGCGTTTCTCGATGCAGGCATGCAGGTCGACGTCGCGAGCCCGCTCGGCGGGATCATCCCGGTCGATCCGCAGTCGGTGAAGCCACCGATCCGCACTGCCGACGACGATCGCATGCTCGCCGACGACGCGCTCCGGGCCAAGCTCACCGGCTCACTCGCGGTCGGCGACCTCGACATCGCCGACTACGACATCGTCTTCCTCGCCGGCGGTTGGGGCGCAGCGTTCGACCTCGGCACCTCCGACGTCCTCGGCGACCAGATCACCGCCGCCAACGCAAACGGGGCCGTACTCGGTGGCGTGTGCCACGGCCCACTCGGTCTCCTGCAAGCGCTCGACACCGACGGCAAACCTCTGGTTGACGGCCGGCGCCTCACGGCGGTGACCGATGCGCAGGTGAAGCAGCTCGGCATCACGGCGACGCCGCAGCACCCCGAGACCGAGCTTCGCGCGGCCGGGGCGATCTTCCAGAGTGCGACCGCGCGGCGCGAGGTGTTGGCGAACCACTGGGTGGTCGACGGCAACCTCGTGACGGGCCAGAACCAGAACGCCGGCCCGATGGTCGCCCGCCTGATGATGGAACAGCTCGCCTCCGCCGTTACAGCTGGTGTCTGACACCAGCTGTAACGCGCCGATCTCAGCGGCGGGTGACGGTGACGGGGAGGCTCGTGTAGCCGTGCACGAATGACGACATGGTGCGGGTCGGTTCGGCCTGCACCTCGATCTTCTCGAAGCGTTCGAGGATCTCTTCCCACAGCACCCGCAGCTGCATCTCGGCCAGGCGCAGGCCCATGCATCGGTGGATGCCGTAGCCGAACGCGAGGTGCTGGTCGGCATTGGGTCGCTCGATGTCGATCACGTCCGGATCGGTGAACACGTCGGTGTCGCGGTTGGCCGACAGATACCAGAGCAGGATCTGATCGTCCTTCTTGATCTGCTTGCCACCGAGTTCGGTGTCGTGCGTGGCCGTGCGTCGCATGTAGGCGAGCGGGGTCTGCCAGCGAATGATCTCTTGCACCATGCTCCGCACGAGGCTCGGGTCGGCGACGAGCTTGTCGAACTGCTCGGGGAACGTGTTGAGCCCGTACACACTGCCCGTCATGGTGTTGCGAGTGGTGTCGTTACCGCCGACGATCAGGAGGAGCAGGTTGCCCAGGTGCTCCATCGCCGACATGTCTTTCGTCGCTTCGCCATGGACGAGCATGGACACGAGATCGTGGCCGGGGTTGACCCGACGCTCCTCCCACAGCTCACTGAAGTAAGCGACACATCCCATCAGTTCGTCGTAGCGCTGCTGGTGCGACTCGATCACGCCGCCCGGCTCGGGCAACGCGAACACGATGTCGGACCAACGGGTGAGCATCGCTCGGTCTTCGAAGGGAAAATCGAACAGGGTCGCCAGCATGCGAGTGGTCAGCTCGATCGACACGGTCGGCACCCAGTCGAACTCCTCACCCTCGGGCAGCGACTCGAGTACCTCGATGGTGCGCTCTCGGATGAGCGGCTCGACGTTCTCGAGGCTCTTCGGCTGGACCGACGGCGTGACGGTACGCCGCTGGTCACGGTGTTCGGGCGGGTCCATCGCTATGAAGGTGCGGAGTCCGCCCTGGCCTCGCATGTGTTCGACCGGGATCCCGAGCGTGATGCCGTTGGCCGACGAGAAGGTCTCCCAGTCAGCTTCGACCGCCTTGATGTCGTCGGCCTTGGTGACCGACCAGTACCGGCCGGCCGTTTCGATCTCGTTGAAGTGGATCGGGTCTTCAGCGCGCAGCCGCGCGTGATGCCCCTGCCAGCGATCTTCAGCGTAGAGATGGGCGTTGACCGGGTTGATCTGGTCGATCGACAACTCGGCGGCGTCGGGCACCTCGGCCCCGTGCTCAGCCTGCTCCTGCTCCGGCGAGCGGAATCCCTCGCGGGGTGGAGGCGGCACGCGCCTGTTGTCGGTGGTGACCGAGTCGGTGTCGGCGGTCTGGCTCATACACCGACGGTAGTGCGACTCACACCGCCGGTGCGGGCCGAAGGAGCTCGACACGACCGCGGGAACCGGCTCTGGAGCGACAGGGCCAAAGGTCCCTGCCGACCAGGAGGTCGTTTCGATCCGTTCCCGATCATGGGCGCCACCATCGACGCGAGCGACGCCAGCGAGCCGGGGCGCCTCACTCCCCCGTCGGCGTGACGGTTCGCTGAACGAGGTGAGAAAGGTGACCCCTGCCGAGTGCTACGAGCGCTCGGGCCGGTGGGCGCTGCTGTGCTCGCGCAACCTCTACCTCGTGTCGCTCACACTGCTCGCCCTGACCAACGCGTGGTGGGCGCTCCCGATCCTGTGGCTCCTCACCGGCTTGGCCATCGCCGGCCTGTTCGTGCTCGGCCACGATGCCTCGCACGGCGCGCTGGGGTTCGTGATCCCGCTGGCGATCTTCCTGCAGGTCATCGGCTGGGCGGTGTACGTCCACCACGTCGACCCCGACATCCGTTGGTGGCCACCGCGCCTCTCGTTCAACCGGATCCCTCGGGCAGCACGAGCGATCGCCGAGGCGTACCCCGACACGGTTCGCGAGGGCCGTTCGTCGGTGAGCCACTTCTGGACGAGCACCCGGACGTGCAAGCTCTACGACGTCGCTGCGGGGACCTGGCTCGCGTACTCAGCTGCTCACTGACGCGACCCGCTCCTCAGCCCTCGTCGGGGATCCAGGTCTCCAGCTCGACCCCGAGACCGTCGGCGATCCGGTTCACGTAAGCGTAGTAGGCCACGACCTCGCAGATGTCGAGCACATCTCGATCGGAGAAGCCGGCCGAGCGGAGCGACTCGACATCGTGGCGTTGCATCTCCCCCGGCCGGTGGGTGAGCTTCACCGCGTACGCGAGCATTGCGACCCGCGGCGCTGACAGCCCCGCCGTTCGCCAGTCAGCCTCGATCGCAGCGAGCAGCTCGTCGTCCTTCAGCAGCCGGCGCAGACCGCGCCGATGATGCACCACTCAATAGTGGCAGTCGTTCTCGAGGCTGACGACGAGCGCGAGCAACTCACGCTCGACCTTGCGGAGCGATGCCGTGCCCGCCATCGCCGACTCGTAGACGGCGAGGTGCGCGGCCATCCCGCGCGGGTTCAGCGAATGCACGGCAATGATGTTGTCGACTCGACCGTGGATCCGGTCGACGGCCGCATCGTGCAGCGGCGCCAGCTCGCCATCCCACTCGTCATCGGGCACCGATGCGATCCACGTCATCGACGCAGTCTGGCAGAGCGTCGAGGGAGCCCCGCCGCTTCCTCGGTCGCTCCACCAGGCTGCAGATGTTGCTGACGATCACTCGTCGGCGATCGGCGGCTTCACCACCATCACCGGGCAGGTGGCGTGGCGGACGAAGCCAGACACGACGCTGCCCATGGTCAGGCGGCGCATGCCGGTACGACCGTGGGAGGCGGCGACGATGAGTGAGGCCGCCCTGCTGTCAGCGAAGTCGGGCACCGCCGTCTCGGGGTGCGGTCCGCGCAGCTCGTCGAAGTCGACCTCGTCGTCCACGGTCGGGCCCGTGTCGAAGCTGGCGGAGCGCCAGCGCTCCTTCAGGAACTCGCGAAGAAGTACCTCGGGCCCGACGTGGTGTTCCCACCCGGCGACAACCCGCCCGAGGGCTACATCACCCGCATCACGATCGAGCGCGTCACCGGCATCGGCCCCTGGGCCGAGTGAGCACCGCCAGTTACATACATCACTGTATGTAACTGCTACGGTCGCCCAATGGCCAGCCGAACACAGCGCGAACGCACCGACACCACGCGTGCCGCGCTCATCGGCGCGGCACTCGACCTCCTCGATGAACGCGGGTGGGCTGCGACCACGTCGGTCGCCGTCTGCGAGCGAGCCGGACTCACCCGCGGCGCCCTGGTCCACCACTTCGGCGACCTCCCGACGCTCCTCGCCGAGGCCCTCGACGCGCACTACGCGACGCTGTCGACGACGGTGGTCGACCGAACGACCATCACCTCGACGGAGGCGCTGGTCGAGCACACGTGGCGGGTGGTCGAGACCGGGCGGTTCAAGATCGTGATCGAAGCGTGGCTCGCTGCGTCGAACGACGCTGAGCTCGGCGCTGCCATCGGGCCGGTGGTCACGCGCTTCGCCAAGCTCGTCGACCCATCCGAGTGGCCCGAGGCGCTTCCCACTGCCGAGTCGCGGGCGTTCTACCTCACCGCACGCGAGACCATCTTCGGGCTCGCCCTCGGGCGCGCCACGGCGGGCGCGCCGCTCCGACACGAACAGCTCGTCGTCGACCAACTCCTCGCGCTGGCGCGAACTCACTACTCCGATGGAGGCACCCCATGACCATCACCGACCGTCCTGACTCCGACGCCGTCGCCGACTCGGCCAAGAGCACCGGCGAACGCGTGGGCTACTCGGTCTGCACGATCTGCGACATCGGCTGCCAGCTGCGCACGGTGGCGCGTGACGGCCGGGTCGAGCAGATCCTGCCGCACGACTCACCGGCCGTCGCCCGCAACATCTGTTACAAGGGCACGGCTGCGCCCCACATCCACAACCACACCGAACGGCTCACGGTCCCGCTCAAGCGGGTGGGTGAGCGCGGCGAGGATCGGTGGGAGGAGATCTCGTACGAGCAGGCGATCGACGAGATCGCCGAGCGTTTGCGTGCCGTCGTCGATCAGCACGGGCCCGAGGCGTTCGCCGTGTCGACGTCGGGTTGGAACACCCAAACCACCCACGGCTTCGATCGGCGGTTCATGAACCTGTTGGGGGCGCCCAACTGGATCTCGGGTGTTGCGCTCTGCGCCGGAAACACCGCAGCGGTCAACCGGCTCACCTACGGCTGGATGCCGTTCCCCGACATCGCCAACAGCACATGCGTCGTGCTGCTCGGCCACAACCCGCGCAAGCACTCATGGACCCCGATCTTCAATCAGATCGAAGGCGCGAGGAAGCAGGGCGCGGCGACGATCGTGGTCGACCCCCGCGTGTCGGAGCAGGCCGAGCAGGCGACCATCCATCTCCAGATCAACGCGGGGACCGACGCCGCGCTGCTGCTCGGGTGGGTGCGCGTGATCCTCGACGAGGAGCTGTACGACGCCGAGTTCGTGAGCGAATGGTGCGTCGGGTTCGACGAGCTGCGCGATCGTGTCGACGAGTACCCGCTCGACCGGGTCGCCGACATCTGCGGTGTACCGGCCGAGCAGATCGCCGAGGCCGCACGCCTGTACGCGACGGCCGACGGGTCGTGCATTCCGTGGACGCCGATCACCGATCAGCAGCTCGACTCGACCTCGGCGATCCGCCTGCAGTCGATCCTCCGTGCCATCACCGGCAACCTCGACGTGGTGGGCGGCGATGTCCTCCACGCGATGAACCAGGGGTACCGCTCCGAGTCGGAGATGCAGTTGCACGACTCGATCTCACCCGAGCAGCGGGCGAAGCAGTTGGGCTACGACACCCATCCGGCGTTCACGTACCGCACGGCCGAGATGCTGCGGCCGCACATGGAACGGGTGTGGGGTCAGCCGTGGGTCGACCAGGTGATGGGCTGCCACATGGCCAACCCACCCGAGGTGTTCCGTGCGATGGCCGAGGGCGACCCGTATCCGATCAAGGCGTTCTTCGCGCTCGGTAACAACGCGTTGCTGAGCTATTCGAACCAGCACCAGATCCATCGGGCGATGCTGAACCAAGACCTCATCGTCGCCCACGAGATCTTCATGACACCGACGGCGATGCTGGCCGACTACGTGCTGCCCGGCGACGTGTTCACCGAGCGCAACCACATCGCCGACTCGTGGTCGTGGATGAACCGGCTCACGCTGTCGGAGCAGGTGGCCGACCCGCCGCCCGAGGCGAGCTCGACGTTCCGGTTCTGGACCGACCTGGCACGGCGCTTCGGCTTCGACGAGCACTTCCCATGGGACTCGATCGAGGAGGTGCTCGACCATCGCCTCGAACCGTCGGGCCGTACGTGGGCCGAGTTCCAGGAGTCGGTCGTGATGGAGATGCCGACGCCGCAGTACCGCAAGTATCGGTCGACCGGCTTCGCCACGCCCTCGGGCAAGGTCGAGCTGGCGTCATCGATCCTCGACGATCTCGGTTTCGACCCGCTCCCCTACTTCCGCGAAAAGCCGCGGCCGACCGACGAGTTCCCGTACCTCGTGTTCTCCGGCGTGCGCGAAGACCCCTTCTTCCAAACGGGTCAGCGCAACGTCGGCGTGCTCCGACGTCGATCACCGTCGCCCAAGTTCTTCGTGCACCCCGACGACGCCGAGCGCGACGGCTTGGTCGAGGGCGAGTGGGCGCGGCTCGACACGTCGCACGGCCACGTGATGGCCAAGGTCGAGATCCAATCGGGCATGCGGCGCGGGCACCTGCGCGTGCCGCACGGGTGGTGGTACCCCGAGACGCGGGGCGAGGTCGACCTGGCTGGCGCCTTCGTGTCGTCCGATGCCGTGCTGGCGGGCGACACCGACGACCTCGTCGACCACGAACAAGGCGTCCCCCACTTCAAGGGCTACCCCGGCAAGCTCACACCCTGTGACGCTCCTGCCGGCATGGGCCGCGTGACCCTCGAGGGCTGACGATGACCACTCGGAAAGAACTCGATCATCGGAAGAAGGAGCTGTCGAACCAGGCGTTCGGACTCCTCGCGAACAAGGGCCTGTCGAAGAAGACGACCGGCGTCGACAAGTTCGCCAAGCGACTCATCGCGAAGAAGGCCGGCGACGTTCCGCACGACCCCGACCTCGACCACCCCGACGAGTGGGACCGCCCCGTCGACTGAGTGATCCACGCGGCGCGATGTCAGACCCGGTCGCGCCACCACTCGGCGTCGGTGGCATCGTGCTCGAAGCAGTACGCCCATTCGGCATCCTCGGCAACGGTGGCGATCACGAGGTGGCCGGTCCGCTCGTGATGCTCGCGGGCATGGCGACCCGGTGAGTCGTCGCAACAACCGATGTGACCGCACTCGACACAAAGCCGAAGCTGCACCCACGGCACGCCGTGCTCGTGGCAGTGACGACACGCGAGGTCGTCGCCCGGAGATGGGAACGAGTCGGCCAAGTCGGCGCTGAGGAGGTGCTCACATGCCCCATCGTGCGACGCTGCGCTGGCGACGTTCTCAGCGATTCGCCGATCGGCGGACTTGGCGATCATGACCTCGCTGGCAATCTGGCCGACAACGACGATCGCCATCAACCCGACGCCGACCAGTGCGGTGACGACACCGTTCGCGAGCAGCACACCGAGCACGAGGATCGCCGCCGCCGTACCCATGCGCAGCCCGACTCGGGCCTGGATTCGTACACCCACGTGCGGGCTGACGGTGACGGCATCGAGCGCGGCGACGGCGATGAACACCGTGGCGAGCGCGCCGGCCAGCAACCAGGCGTAGGAGCTCTTGAGGTCAGCGCCGAGGTCGTCGACCCCGATCAGCTTCTTCGATGCCACGCCGAACGACGTGAGGCCGGCGGCGAGCGGAAGGTGCACATAGACCCACCAGAGCCGATTGGTCGCCGGCTTGCGGGCGAGGATCGATCGGGGAGCCATGTCGGTGCCGGCGACGTCGTCGAAGTAGGTCCACCAGCACGCCACCAGCAGGGCGAACGACAGGCCGCCGAACACGTTGGTCTCGAGGCTGATGCCGTTCGCGGTGATCTCACTCAGGGTCTTCACGAACGTCTCGCCGAGCACGATGATCGTGAAGAGGGCGTACCGCTCCTGGAGCTGTTCGTCGTGGATCGGTGCCTCCGACGGCCGGCCGCGATTGACGGCGATCGGTACGGCGAACTCGATGGCGAGTGCGATCGCCCAGACGAAGGGTCGGGCGTCTTCGGGGAGCGCCAGCGAGCCGAGCCACAGCGCTGCGCCACCGGCGAAGGCGACGAGATAGGTCGACACGATCGGGTCGTCGTGGGCGACGAGGTTCCGTACCCGCAGGTACATGAGGATCGTCGGGATTCGAGCGCCCACGTAGGCGAACACGAACCACGTCATCGAGTCCTCGATGTTGGTCGAGGCGGCGAGGACGGCGAGCGTGCCGACCGCCCACATCTGAGCGAACGTCAGCATCCGGTGGAGCAGGTCGTCGACAGCGAACCGGTTGACGTAGATCGTCGTGCCGGTCCAGGTCCACCAGAGCACGATGAACACACCGACGAATCGGAGGACCCCCTCGCCGCTGACGTCACCGGCAAGCCGATCACCGAGCTGAATCAGCGCGGCGACGTAGACGAGGTCGAAGAACAGCTCGAGCCAACTGACCCGGTGCGGATCGACCGAATCAGCTCTCAGCACCGGTCGCTGCGAACGCGTCAACGCCATGGCGAGAACGTAGCGCCCCTGGAGACCCCGGCACTGTGGTCGATGCCGAGGGACGCGTCAGGTGTCGACGCTTGCGGCTTCTCGAGCGATGCGCGCGGCTCGGAACGACTGCACTGCGAAGAAGAGGAACGCTCCGGTCACGACCACGGTGGCCAGCTGGGCGAACAACGCCCACCCGGTGCTGCCTCGGCCGATCGCTGATCCGAGGCTTCCGACGATCGCGAGGAGGGCGATCAGTGCGGCGGCGTGCATGAGGTGCTTGTTGAGATCGGGGCGTGCCCGGCCGACGAGTCCGATGATCACGAAGATGACCCCGATGAAGGCAGGGATCAGCGACGTGACGCTGCTCGAGTCGGACAGCAGGCTGACGACGACCCCGACGACGATGAGGACCGCACCAGCGAGGAGTGATTTCTGAGCCACGAGCCGAGCCTATGAGCCATCACGAAGGGGTGCGATGCTCTGCCGCCGACCACGGGGCCGGGGCCTGCCCGGCGCCGCTCGATTCCACCGTGACACCCCTCGTTCATGATGGGGAGCATGGGCTCGCAGCGGTTCACGGCTGGGCCATCCGGCTCTGTGACAGCCCGCGGCGATCATGCACTCATGGATGCAACGAGTGCTGTCGCTGCCGTCGGAGCGGCCGTCGACGCGCTTGCGTCAGCGCCGATCGACTCGGTCGAAGCAACCGAGCTGCGGTCGCAACTCGCCGCGTTGAAATCGCCGAATCGAAGCTCATCGCACAGCTCGGCCGGTTCACCGATGACGCCGATGCGATCAAGGCCTGGGTCGGCACCGGGGCTCGTGACACGTCCGAGTGGCTGAGTCGCGAGACGAGCACCTCCACCCGCAAAAACCGCACGGTGGCCGACCACCGAGCAGTGGCGGGCCCGCAACCATGTGACCGACGACGAGACCGATCGGGCCGAGCGCCGGCGGGCACGACGACACCTCGGCCTCACCGGCGCCGACGATGGCATGACCCGCATCGAGCGTCTCCTCGATCCGTCGTCGGCGTCGATCGTGCGCACCACGCTCGACGCGAACATGAACGAGTCAGCGTTCGACAGCTCCGATCGTACGCACGATCAGCGCTGCCGCTGGCCTGGGTGCACGGTGCGTGCTGCGTGGTGCGATGCACACCACGTCCTCGAATCGCTCGAGCGAACGTTTCGGCAGCTCGAACTCATCTGAGCTCCGCGACGGTCGAGACACCAGCAGCCGGCGCGACGCCGGTTGGCTCGCCGACTCCCGAGTCGTCCGCGGACACCAGATCGACGTCGGGGGTGTCAGCTCCTCGTGGCTCAGCCAAGGTCTGCTCGATCCGCCGGGCCCGGCCAAACCACCCGGCGAGCACCATCGACCCGACCAGCACCACCGACCACACCGCGAGCACTGCGTCGGCATCACTCGTCCGGGGCCAGCCCTGAGCGAAGAGCGGCGACAGTATGCGGTAGACGGGCGCCGACGTCTCGTAGAAGTCGACGATGAGCACTCGGCGATCGGTGGTCGCCTCGATGCCGAGCCACACCCAGTTCGAGGCCCCCGACGCACCGAGCACGACCGCGACCCAGCGAAGTGGGTGAACGTCAGCAACGAACACCGCCAGCGCGATCGCCACGAGAGGAACGATCACGACGATCTGGCGTCCCGGCGACCACCAGCCGTGCATGGTGAGCGCTACGAACGTCGCCGTTCCCCAGCCCGCAGCGATCGGCGCCACCAGGAGGAGCCGGTTCGAGCGACGACGAGCGACGAACCACGCCAGGGCCGACGGCGCCAGCAACCAGATCGGCGCCCACGGGATGAGTCCGTAGCGGCGGTCGACGAGCAGACCGGCAAGGCGACGTGACCGACCCCAATAGTCGGGGTCGGTGCCGACGACGGCGAACTCACCGTCGTCGATGAAATGGTCGCCCGACGAGTAGACGGTCCAACCGCCGTAGATGCGTTGATGCACGACGAGGTAGACGACGCCCGCCACGGCCAAGACGGCGGTCGAGACGACGATCGTTCGCCGATCGCCCGCCCTCCACCACCGCCAGCCGATCACGGCGACCGCAGCGGCGGCCGTCAACGCGTACTTGATCGAGAGCCACGGCAACGCGATCGTCGCCGCAACGACGATCGCTGCGTGTCCTCGTCGTGGCTGGTCGACCGATCCGGCTGCAGCGAGCGCTGCGACGCAGAACGCCGCAATGATCTCGGGAAACACCTGGGTCGAGTACGCGGCGATCGGCGCTCCGACCATCATCGAGCCGACACCGATCAGGCCCGGCCCGGGCGCGACCCCGAAGCGGCGGATCGCTGTCCAGGTGGTCAGCGCTGCGACGAGCCCTCCCACTGCAACGAGCAGGATCCTGACGCCGACCCAACCGCCGACCCACATGGCAGGCGCCGCGATGAGCGGTAGCAACGGATCGTGAGGACTGATGCGCTGACCCGACTCGGTGAGGTCGAACGTCTGCGTGTTGAGGCTGATCTCGTGGAACGGCTCGAACGCCCGGCGATCGAGTTCGTCGCTGATGTCGAGATCGAAGTCCTCGGCGAGGCTCAGCGCGGTGATGAGGTACTGCGGTTCGTCGCTCGACGTCTGAGCGCCATACGTCGACCGAGCGGCGACACCGAACACTGCCACAGCCATCGTCAACAGCGCTGCGATCAAGGCCGCCCGGAGGGCCGCAGCCCGAGTCACCTCCCTCACGAGAGGTCCTCGGTGAGCGGGCGAGCGCTCAGATTGGACGTTGGGACGAGTGCGCGCCGACGGGTGTCATCGGTGGCCAGCGCTCGATCACCCACCGGCACAGCTTCGCACCAGCGCGGCCAGACCGGACGAACGACCCCACGCCGAGTCACGCAAGCAGTCGCTCGCCGAGGAACTCGTCGCCGTCGGGTGCGGGCGGTACGAAGAAGAAGCCACCACCGAGTGGCCGGATGTACTCCTCGAGCACCTCACCGTCGAGGCGACGCTGGACCGTGATGAAACCTTCCTCGAGGCTTCGCTGGAACGACACGAAGATGAGCCCCTGGTCGAGCTGGTCGTTCTCGTCGAGGCCGCTCGAGTAGTTGAAGCCCTTGCGGAGAATCCGATTGCGCTCAGAGCCGGGCGTTCGGGGGTGCGCCCGGGCGATGTGCGACTCGAGTCCCGGGTCGGTGGCGGCGAAGTCGGGATCGTCGGTTTCGTGATCCTGACCGAGCGGCGCCCCGTCGGAACGGCGGCGACCGAAGATCACCTCTTGCTCGTTCAGCCGAGTGCGGTCCCAGAACTCGACCTGCATCCGGATCACCCGGATGACCTGATAGGTCCCACCGACTGCCCAGTCAGGCTGACCATCACCGTCTTGCACCCAGACCAGGTCGTTCATGACCGCCTCGTCGGCAGGGTCGGGATTCGACGATCCGTCCTTGAAGCCCATCAGATTCCGCGTCGGGGCTTCGCCGGGGCCGAACGACTCGAACAGCGTGTTGTACCCCTCGCGCTGCCAGCGCGGTGACAGCCGCCCGCGGGTGACTCGCATCAGTTGCCGGAGCGCATGGTTGGCCGCGTCAGCCGTGTCGGCCGACACGGTGACCGCGAGATCGCCATGACTGCGGTGCTCGCGCACGAGGTAGTCGTTGGCGAAACTCGGCATCGTCTGGAGCTCGACGGGCTTCCGATCGGCGAGGCCGAACCGGTTGTCGAACAGACTGTCGCCGAAGCCGATCACGATCGAGGTGCCGGTGGGGCCGGGCTCGGGGCCGAGAATCCCGGTGTCGTACGGAGGGAATCCTCCGTCGCGCTGCTCGTAGCTCTCGCCACTCATCACCTGCTCGGCGGCACCCGACAGGGTGCGCAGCGTCTCGCGTAACTCGTCTCGCGTCGTGTCACGAACGTCGAAGGCCGCCACGATTCCATGGGCCGACGCAGGCGACGAAACACCCGCCTGGTGCTCGCCACGGAACGCAAAGGTCTGTGACGGCTCGGGGCCAACGGCATCGCTGGCGCCATCGTCGCCCGAGCCCGCTTCGTCGGTTTGGCGGCTCGCGCCGTCTTCGTCGTTCGGACGGACGCGGGCGCCGTCATCGTCGGAGCAGGCGGCCAGCAGACCGGCCGACGCAGCGCCGATTCCTGCCGTCTTGAAGAAGCTCCTGCGATCGATCGTCATGGGAAGAAACACTATCTCGTCATGTCAGGTATGCCGAACATCAACCCTGCGACGCGCGTCCGAGGCGCCAGATCCCGCTCCGCCCCGGACGCTGTGTCGCACCTGGCAACCCGCACACGGGCCGCCGCTCACTCGAGGCCGAGCGTCCCGTTGAGGAGCGACAGCTGCTCGGCCAACTCACCCAACGTGGCAGCGAACTCGTTGCGCTGCTCGTCGGTCACCTCGCTGTAGGGCGGGTAGCCGTCGTCGAAGTTGCCGAGAGCGAAGAGCTGACCGTAGAGCTCGTCGAAGAGCCCGTCGATCGAGGCGAGCAGTTCGGCGTCTGCCTCTTCCAGCGCCGGGCGCAGGAGGTCGACGAGAGCCTCAGAGCCCTCGACGTTGGCCTGGAACGCGAAGAGATCGGTCTCGGAGTATCGCTCCTCTTCCCCCGACAGCTTGCCGTCGGGTGCAGCCACCTCTTCGATCAGTTCCTGGGCTCCCACGGTGAGGACGCCGGGCGGGAGCTCGAGTGAAGCTGCTTCGCCGGCAAGCGTCGCGAGGTCGGCTTCGAGTTGATCGGCGTACGGCCCGGCCTCGCTGACGTCCTCCAGGAGCCACAGGTGGTACTCGAGGCGGTGCCAACCCGTGAAGTCGGGGTCGGTCGGTTCGATGCCATCGTCAGCCCGAGCGTCGACGGCACCGTCGATGTCCTCGATCAGCCCGGCGATCGGCTCGATTCGCTCCCACGGCCGACGCGAGATCTGATAGTGGCCCTTCGCCCCTTCGATGTCGCCAGCGCGGATGAAGTCGGCGAACACCGCAGTCTCGGCCTGCATCGCTGCGATCTGCTCCTGGACGTAGGCCCGGTATCCATCGACCGCATCCTGGATGAGCTCGTTGTCGGTCTCTTGAACCAGCTCCTCCTCGCTGATGCCCGTCGCCGAGCCACTCTGACTCGACGAACCGGAGCTGGACGCAGATCCAGATGCCGAGCCAGAACTCGAGCCGGATCCAGAACCAGACGCCGAGCCAGAACCCGAGCCCGATGCCGAGCCGGAGCTCGAGCCGTCTTCGAGTTCGGTCACCTCGCCGGCACCGTCGTCATCGCTGCCGCACGCCGTGACGAGCAGCGTCGCCGCCGTCGTGGCGGCCAGCAATCGGGTCACGTTCTTCTTCATCGTCATCTCCTCCAAGGGGGGTGTTCACACAGAGGGTCGTGGTCGACCCCGAGCGAGGAGTGTAACCATGCCTAACGTAGTTCATCAAGGGAGATGAGTATCGAAGCCCGGATGCGATACAGCAGAGCGTTGCAGAACGGCCTAATGCCGGGTTCGGGCGCGACGGTTCGGCGATGGCGAACCGGGCGGGGGAGTGCGACGGGTCAGCCGGCGACGAGAATTCGCTCGGAGGCGAAGGCGCCGACGCCGACGTAGCGGTCGCCGATCGTGACCGTGACGGTGCCGTCAGGCGATGCAGCGACGACCGTGCCCTCGTTGCCGGGCTGGATCTCGGAGTCTTCGAGGAACTCGAGCAATCCGGGCGCGAACTCGAGCTCCTCGGTGATCCGTTTCACGGTGAACGACCCACCGACCTCGATCGACGCCAGCGCACTGAAGTCTTGCTGCTCGTAGCCCGAGCCAGGAATGGGGTTGCCATGCGGGCAGGTGGTGGGGTTGCCGAGCATCTCGGCCATTGCCTGCTCGACCGACTCACTCATGACGTGCTCCCACTTGCCCGCCTCGTGATGGGCCTCGGCCCACGACAGGTTGAGCACATCGGTGAGGAAGCGCTCAGCGAGGCGGTGCCGCCGCACCACACGCTCGGCCAGGTTGCGGCCCCGCCTGGTCAGCTTGATCCCGCCATCGGTGGTGACCAGCCCCTCGGCATCGAGCCGCTTGATCATCTCACTCACCGCAGGACGCGACACTTGCAGACGCTCGGCGATGCGGGCCTGAATGACGTCGATGTCGTCCTCGCCGAGCTCGAAGATGCACTCGCAGTACTCCTCGAAGGCCGGGTGGTGTTCTCCTGGAGCGGGCATGGTTCGATCGTACCCGTGCACCGCTGGAGGGGCGAAGCAGATCGTCGAGAAGTTTCTGCATGGAGAACCATGACAATCCTGTGAACCAAACGATCTCTGAAAACGTCTCTTTGGATTTTCTATTAGGGGAACCCAATATCAACCCAGTGATCCATCAACCGGACCGCCAATGCCGACGCATGCTCGCCACCGCAGCGTTCGGAACCTTCACCGTCACTGGTTGCGGCGGCCACGACAAGCCCGCCGCCGAGCTGGCGGACGCGGACGCGATCGTCGCCACTGGCGCCGCGAGCGTTGATCCGACCGTCCGCCCAGACGATGGGACGCAAACAACTGATGAAGAGAACGAGGATATCTGCGCTGGTCGTTCGGGCAGTCGCCGGGCCTACCCTCGGCGATTCAGCCGCCACGATCGCGTAGGAGACGCCCATGGTCCAGCAGATGTTCGACACCGACGAGGTCCTCCCTGTCCTCAACGAGATCATGAAGGCCGAGCTGTCGGGTGTCGTGCGGTACACGCACTACGCCCTGGTCATCACCGGACCCAACCGCATCCCGCTCGTGCAGTTCATGCAGGAGCAGGCGGCCGAATCGCTGGTCCATGCGCAGCAGGCCGGCGAGATCCTGACCGGCCTCGGTGGCCACCCCGAGCAGGGCATCGCCCCGATCGAGGAGTCGCACGACCACTCGATCGAGACCATCCTCGAAGAATCGGTGGCCCACGAACGACGGGCGCTCGATCTCTACCGGCAACTCCTCGGCCTGGCCGAGGATCGCTCGGTGTATCTCGAGGAGTATGCGCGAAGCCAGATCGGCGCCGAGGAACTGCACGTCATCGAGATGAACAAGCTGCTCCGCGACTACACGATCGGCTGACCGGCGCTCGCCGGCCGGAAGGGTCTCGACGTGGCCGACGCGAACGATCGCCGCATCCTGGTGTGCGCAGGCAGCGACTGCCGCCGCCACATCGCCTACGAGCCGCTGTGCGCGGCGTTGGCCGATGCCGGGGTACGAGTCGAACGCGTGAAGTGCATCGACCTCTGTCATCCCCCGGTCGCGATCATCACCAGCGATGACGAGCGTCCGGTGATCGTCGAGCGGGTGCGCTCTGCGAAGCAGCACCGGGATCTGGTGAGGGTGGCGGTCTCCGGTGACGGACTGACCAAACGCCTCCGCGCGCTCCGAGCGACAGGCAAACCCCTGACCAAGGCCCGGCGTTCCTTCACCAAGCAACAACGCTGACACCTAGCGGTCCACTTGCCAACCCCAAGAGGGTAGGCAACCTTGACGTAATCGCATAGTGTTGGTGATCGTGCTGGTCCCCACAGCGCCCGCAAGGACGGGCGACATCCGACGCCTGCTCCGGGCTCGCAATGACGCTCCGACATTGCGATCGTCGGGCGACTGGCTCGGGGCGACCGAACTGGCCGAGCTCATCGACGAGCGGGCCCGCCGGCTCGGGAGCGGACGCCGGCTCGTCGCGATCGACATCGAACGTGACATCGACAGCGTCGTCTCGTACTTGGCCGCCCTCGATGCAGGCCACGCCGTGATCCTCTCGTCACCCGACGCGCTCCCAGCGCTCGTTGACGCATGGCGCCCCGACACCATCGTCGTCAGCGGCCAGGTCGACCAGATCCGCCACACCCCGGCGACGCAACTGCATCACGACCTCGCGCTCCTGCTGTCGACCTCGGGCTCGACCGGCAGCCCGAAGCTGGTCCGACTATCTCGCCGCAACATTGCGGCGAACGCAGCGTCGATCGCCGAGTATCTCGGCCTCACCGACGCCGATGTCGGCATCACCACGCTGCCGTTGCACTACTGCTACGGGCTGTCGGTCCTCCACTCCCACCTCCTCGCCGGCGCACGCGTCCAGCTCACCGATCTGTCGGTCGTCGACCCGTGTTTCTGGTCGCTCGTCGACGAGCAGGCGGTGACCAACATCGCGGGCGTTCCCCACACCTTCGAACTCCTCGACCACAGCTCGACCGATCGGTTCGCCGCCCCCTCGTTGCGCTTCGTCACCCAGGCGGGTGGACGACTCGCTCCCGAACGGGTCGGCGAACTCGCTGCGTCAGGCCGCCGCCACGGGTGGGATCTTTTCGTCATGTACGGCCAGACCGAGGCCACAGCGCGCATGGCGTACCTTCCGCCGAGCCTCGCCTCGGAGCAACCCGACGCCGTGGGTCTGGCGGTACCCGGCGGATCGTTCGAGATCCGGTCGTTTGACGATGGCCAGCTGGTCCCCGTCGGCAGCGAAGGGCGCGTCGTCTACCGCGGCTCCAATGTGATGATGGGCTACGCGACCGAATCGGCCGACCTCGCGCTCGGCGACGTCACCGACGAACTCGTCACCGGCGACCTGGGCACGCTCGACGCTGACGGGGTGCTTCGCATCACTGGCCGCGAGTCCCGATTCGCCAAGATCTTCGGCCTCCGGGTCGACCTGCAACGCGTCGAACACCGGTTCGCCGGGCTCGGCCACCGCCTCCTCGTCACCTCCGACGACCACGTCATGATCGCTGCGGTCGAGCGTGCCGAGCTGCCCCCACCGACCGCGGCTGCCATCGCCGAGATCGCTGGGCTCCGACCCAACGACGTCGTCGTCATCGAGGTCGACGAGCTGCCGCTCCTGTCGTCGGGCAAGCCCGACCTCGTCGCGGTCCGTCACCTCGCCGAGGAGATCGAGCGAGGCGCCGCGCAGGCCACTCAGTCCGCTGGAGCCGATGCCGACATCGCTGCGGAGTTTCGGGCGGTACTCGGGGCGAAGCACATCGACGCCACCGACACGTTCGTCTCACTCGGCGGCGACTCGATGAGCTATGTCGAGCTGTCGATCCGTCTTGAGCGTCGCCTCGGCCAGCTCCCCGACGGCTGGCACCTCCGGCCGATCGCCGAGCTCGACGCGCTGGCCACCACCGCCCAGCCCGGGTTCTTCGTCCGACGGTTCGCCCAGATGGAGACGACGACCGTGCTGCGTGCAGTGGCGATCATGTGCGTCGTCTCGGTACACATGTCGTGGTACATGGTCACGGGCGGCGCTCACGTTCTGCTCGCGATCGCGGGCTACAACTTCGCTCGGTTCCAACTCGACGGCGACACCGAGCGCCCCGGCTGGCTCCGGTCGATGGCGACGCCGTTCGCCAAGATCGCGATCATCACGTCGGCATGGATCGCGACACTCATGGTGGTGTTCGATGAGCACTCGGTCGGGTCGTTGTTCCTCGTCAACAACTATGTGGGCGACCCGGGGCGCACCGAGTTCCGATGGCGGTACTGGTACATCGAGGCCATGGTGCAGATCGGCATCCTGCTCGTCGCGTTCTTCGCCGCTCGCCCGGTCCGACGCTTCGAAGCCCGCCACCGCTTCCTGCTCCCGCTGCTCCTCCTCGGCGCATCGCTCATCATGCGCTTCGACATCGTGCAGATCGGCGGTTCGCGCAACGACATCTTCCGCACCGACACCGTCATCTGGCTGTTCCTCCTGGGCTGGGCGATCCAGCGAGCAGGCACCGCCGAAGCTGGCTGGTGGCAACGGTTGATGGTGTCGGCAGCGGCGATCGCCACGGTGCCCGGCTACTTCTTCGACGACGACCGGGGCACCAGGCTCCTCGTCGCCTTGCTGGCGATGATCTGGATCACCCGGCTCCCCGTGCCGCGTCCGCTCGACCGAGTGATCGGAACGATCGCCGCCGCCTCACTGACGATCTACCTCACCCACTACGTGGTGTTCCGTGAGCTCGACGACTTCCTCGAGGACCGATGGGTGTTCCCGCTCACCATCGGGATCGGCGTGATCTGCTGGTGGCTCGGTCGTCGTGTCGCCGACACATCGAAGCGGGCCTGGCACCACCATCGGGCCGGGTCGCTCCCTGTTCCGACGCCGACGACAAGCGGATCGCCATCATGACCGGCGCCGACGTGCTGGTCGTCGGTGGCGGGCCGGCCGGGCTCACCGCTGCACTGAGCGTCGCCCGGGCCGGCAACTCGGTGACCCTCGTCGAATCGACCGACCAGCTGGGCGGCATGTCCGCATCGCGAACGGTCGCCGGCATCCGCGTCGACCTCGGCAGCCACCGTCTGCACCCGGTCGCCTCCGATCGCGTCGAGCGCCTGCTCCAGGAGTTGCTCGGCAACGACCTCCAGGTACGGCCGCGCAACGGTCGCCTTCGACTGCTCGACTCGTGGGTCCGATTCCCACTCAGTCCCACCGATCTCGTTCGGGCACTCCCACCGCGGTTTGCAGTGGCAGCGATGTGCGACACCCTCACGGGCCCACTTCGACGTCGACGCGGTGCAGCCGACAGGCCGAACGGCGAGACCTTCGCCTCGGTGGTCGCCGACGGTCTCGGGCCCACGATGCTCGACTCGTTCTACGGGCCCTACGCCCAAAAACTCTGGGGCCGGGCGCCCGACGAGATCGCCGCCGATGTCGCACGGCGCCGAATCGCCGCCTCGTCACCGAGTCGCCTCCTCGCCAAGGTCGCCCGGGCCGCGAAACGCGAACCCATCGTCTTCCGGTACCCCCAGCTCGGGTACGGACAGGTGACCGACCGCCTCGTCGAGTCATGTCACGAGGCCGGTGTCACGATCGTGACCTCGACCCGCATCACATCGATCGACGTCAGCTCTCCGACACCCGCCGTCACGCTCGCATCATCTGGTGGCGTCGCCGCCGAGGCATCCGCGGAGGCGCCTGGCGCCGACACCACATCGACGTCGCGACGCTGGGACCGCGTGCTGTGGTCGGCACCGCTGCCGGCGCTGATCACCGCGGTGCAGCACCCACCCTCGCCCGCACCGACCGTCGACATCCGCCACCGTGCGATGGTGCTCGCGTACCTGGTGTTCGACGGTCAGCCGATCACCTCGTTCGACGCTCACTACCTTCCGGGCCTCGACGACGCTGCCACCCGAGTGAGCGAACCACGCAACTACCGCGACGGCCCGGACCCGACCGACCGCACCGTGCTGTGCGCCGAGATCCCGTGCTTCGTCGGCGACGACACGTGGAACTCGGCGCCCGCCGATCTCGGTGAGCGGGTGCTCGACGACCTCCACCGCCTCGGCGTGACCGATCGACGACACTGCGACGTGCACGCCGAGTACCTCCCCCACGTGTACCCGGTGATCGGCCCCGGCGATGTCGACCCGATCGAGCGTGCTCAGGCGTGGGGGCATGCCCTCCCGGGCGTCACGGTGTTCGGCCGCCAGGGGCTCACCGTGGCCGACAACCTCCACCACGTGATGGAGATGAGCCTGGCCGCTGCGTCACGACTCGGCGACGACGGAGTCTGGGATCACGACGGATGGCAGCGCGACCTCGCCATGTTTGCCACCCACGTCGTCGAAGACTGACAGGTCTGACTCAGACCGAGACCGCAGGCTCAGGGACGTCGACTCGATCGTTGACGACCCGCCATGCGGCTGGCACACATCGGCGGAGATACCGCCCCAGTCGAACGAACGAACGGCCCGACTCGCGGAAGTGATAGGTGATCGGCACCTCGTGGTAGCGGAACCCACGCATCGTCAGATCGAGGGTGAGCACCTGGGCGTAGTTGTAGTCGTGGGCGAGGACGGTCTCGGCCGCAGCGTCGTACGAGAGCACGCGGTACCCCGACTGGCCATCGGTGACGGGGTTGCGTGACATCCAACGCACCCACCGCGTGAGCACCTGGTTGCCGAAGCGTCGGTGGGGGCGCATGTGCTCGATCGTGCCGGCGAAGCGACTCCCGACAACGTAGTCGGCGTCGCCGTCGAGGACCGGCATGACCAACGCCTCGAGTTCGGCCGGGTCGTACTCGCCGTCGGCGTCGCAGAAGGCGACCGCCGCGGCATTCCGGGCGACACCGACTCGAAAGCCGGTCGCCACCGCGGCCCCGAGCCCACGATTCGGATCGTGGGTGACGATGTCGGCACCGGCCGATGCGGCGACCGAGGCGGTCTGGTCGGTCGAACCGTCGTCGACCACGACGACCTCGACGGAGTGGCCACCGACCCGCTCGGGCGCTCGTGCGATCACGTCGGCGACACGCGGCTCCTCGTTGTGGGCGGGCAGGAACAGCACGACGGGTCTGTCGAGCGTCGGCGGCCCGCTCGGGGCTGGTCGAATCGGGCGCTCGGTCGGCACCCGGAACCGCCCGAACAGCGAGGGTGACGGCACGAACGAGGCGATGAGCCCGGCGCTGATCGTGAGGATGGTCTTGGCGAGGTGGACGGCGACCGCCAGTGCGACCGCTTCTGCCACCGGCACGCCCAGCGACGTCAGCGCGATCACCGCCGCGGCTTCATAGGTGCCGATGCCGCCGGGTGCGATGGCGACCAGCTGGGCCGCAACGGCGACCGCGCCGACCAACACCGCATCGAGGTAGCCGATGTCGGCCCCGGCCCAGACGGCGATCCGCCACACGAGCACGCCCTCGAGGAGCCACGCGAACAGCGTGCCCGCCACCACGACGAGGTCGGGTCGGCGCAGACGACCGGCGCGAGCGGCGCGCCGGACCGACCACATCGCCACCGCAGCCGCTGCGACGAGCAGCGCCACGATCGGCAGCCCCCACCAACCGAGCGCATCGACCACGATCCGCGGCCCGAGCACGAGGCCGATGACGAGCAGGGCGACGACGTCGCCGACCCGGAGCGCCACGGTCGATGCCGTCGCATCGTCGGCGCGCACGCCGGCTCGCCTGACGACCGACACCACCCGGAGCGGCTCACCGAGACGGAAGGGCAACACGTGGTTGGCACCGGTCGCGACGAGGATGCCCGCCAGCGAATGACCGAACGACAGCGACGGAACCACGCGGGTCCAGATCAGCGCTCGGAGTGCGAACGCCGCGAGGAAGGCAGCCGCAGCGACGGCGACATCGGCGGGCGACGCGCCGGCGGCCGCGACGATGTCGGACAGTGCTCCAGGCTCGATCGCACGGACCAGTGCGACGATCGACGCCACGAAGACGAGCGCTGCGAGCGCGCCACCGATGATCGCGGCGATCCGGCGGCCCGAGCGTTCGTCGACCACTCGGAGCGCACGAAGTGGGAGGTTCACGGCTGCGATGATAGGCAGCCTTCACGAAAATCATCAGGATTGCTGCGGAGCATCCGGTTTTCGCGGCCAGACTGTCGCCTTCGAGCATTTCGCTTCACGATTCGAGGACACACCCCCGTGACCAACACGCCACTCCGCACCGCACTCGTCATCGCCTCCGTGAGTGCCATCGCCCTCAGCGCCTGTGGCGGCGACGACGGCGAAGGAACGATCCAGATCTACACCGGACGCCACTACGACCTCGAAGAAGCGTTCACCCAGTTCGCCGACGAAACCGGGATCAACATCGAGTTCCTCGAAGGCAGCGATGCCGAGTTGCGAGAGCGCATCGCCGCCGAGGGCGAAGACACCCAGGCCGACATCTACATGACGGTCGACGCCGGCAACCTCGCGACCGCCTCCGAACAGGGCATCTTCCAGCCGATCGACTCCGAGATCCTCACCGACGCGATCCCCGAGAACCTTCGCGATCCCGACAACGAGTGGTTCGCACTCAGTGTCCGCGCCCGCACCATCGTCTACAGCCCTGAGCGTGTGCCGGCCGACGAGCTTCCCACCACCTACGCCGAGCTCGCGCAGCCCGAATGGAACGACCGCGTCTGCCTCCGCAACTCGTCGAACACCTACACCCAGTCGCTGGTGGCGAGCCTCATCGCCAGCCGCGGCTACGACGAAGCGCTCGAGATCGTCAGTGGTTGGGCCGACAACGCCGAGATCCTCGCCAACGACGTGATCGCGTTGAACTCGGTCGCCGAGGGGCTCTGCGACGTCGCGATCACCAACCACTACTACCTCGCTCGTCTCCTCGAGGATGACCCCGACTTCCCGGTCGAGCTCGTGTGGGCCGACCAGGGTGGCCAGGGCACCCACGTCAACATCTCCGGCGCCGGCGTCACCAAGTACGCCGATGATCCCGAGTTGGCGCAGCAGCTGCTCGAGTGGCTCGCCACCGACGGCCAGAGCGCCTTCGTCGACGGCAACCACGAATACCCGGTCAACCCCGACGTGCCGCCCGAAGCGCTCATCGCGACCACGTTCGGCGAGACCTTCGAGGCCGACCAGGTCAATGCTGCCGACTTCGGCGCGCTGAACGCCGAGGCGGTGCGCCTCCTCGACGAGGCCGGCTACGAGTGACCGATCTGGCCGAGCGCGCCCCGGCCTCGGCCGACGAGCCTGACCCGTCGTCGCGCCCGACGTCCAGCGACTCGGTCCGCCTCGAAGCCGGTGATCGTGCAAGCCGTTGGGGCTGGCCGACGGCTGCCGTGGCGATTGCGCTGCTCGTCGTCGCGCCGGTCGCCTTTCTCGCCACCTCGATCCTCGACCCGAATGAAGAGGTGTGGCGGGCTCAGTGGCAGAGCCGACTCCCCGGACAGCTCGCCGACACGGCGATCCTGCTGGTGGGCGTCGGCGTGTCGTCGCTGCTGTTGGGGTCGGGCCTCGCCTGGCTCGTCACCGCCTACCGCTTCCCGGGTTCTCGGCTGTTCGGCTGGCTGTTGATCGCCCCGTTGGCGATGCCGTCATACGTCCTCGGATTCGTCACGATCTCGGTCTTCGGTTTCACCGGCCCGATCCAGGGCTGGTGGCGTGACACCTTCGGTGCCGACGCCTGGTTCCCTCCGGTCGATTCGATGGGTGGCGCAATCGTCGTGTTCACCCTCGTCCTCTACCCGTACGTGTTCCTCCTGGCCCGCACCGCGCTGGCCGACCAGGCCGGGTCCGCCTACGACGTCGCTCGGAGTCTGGGGGCGTCACCAACCGAGGCCGCTCGCCGAGTCGTGCTCCCACTGCTCCGGCCTGCCCTCGCCGCGGGCTCGGGCATCGTCTTGATGGAGACCCTCACCGACTTCGCAACGGTGCAGTACTTCGGCGTCGACACCGTCTCGGTCGGGGTCGTCCGGATCTGGCGCGGCACATTCGACCGCGATGCAGCGAGCGAGTTCGCCACCCTCGTGCTGGCGATCGCGCTGCTCATCATCGGCCTCGAACGCATCTTGCGAGGACGCGCCCGCTACGGCGAGGCTGCGGGCGCAGCAACCCGGCTCGCGGCGCGTCGACTGCGGGGCTGGCGGGCCATCGCAGCGTTCTCGACCTGTGCGTTCGTCTTGCTCGTGTCGTTCGGCGCACCGACCGCCCAGCTCGTGGTCTGGATGATCGAGGAGGCGACCGGCCCCCGTGGAACGCCTCGGGTCGACCGATTCCAGGAGTTCTTCACCAACTCCGTGATTCTCGCTGCACTCACGGCCACGGTCTGCATCGTCGCTGCCCTCCTCGTCACGAGCGCCCAGCGATTCCGGCCCGGACCTGTCACGTCGGTGTCGGCCAGAGCCACGGCGATCGGCTACGCCGTCCCCGGACCGGTGGTGGCCATCGGCGTCGTGCTCGCACTCGTGGCACTCGACGACTTCCTCGAACGCTTCGGGTCGGGCCTACCGGGTGTCGTCGCGACCGGGTCACTCATCGGCCTCGTCTACGCCTACTCGGTTCGCTTCCTCGCCCCGGGTCTGAACACCATCGAGTCGGGCCTGGCGCAGGTGCCCGAGGCGGTCACGTCGTCGGCTCGGAGCCTCGGCGCCCGCCCGTCGGTGGTGGCGGCGCGCATCCATCTCCCGCTCAGCAGGGCGAGCATCCTGACCGCGATCGTGTTGGTCACGGTCGATGCCGTGAAAGAACTCCCGATCGCATTCCTGCTGCGGCCGATCGGATTCGACACACTGTCGGTGTGGACCTACAACCTCGCGTCCGAGTCTCGGTTCGAACAAGCCGCGCTCCCGGCGCTGACGATCATCGTGGTCGCGCTCGTTCCGGTGGCGCTGCTCTCGCGCCAGCTCTCGAAGCAGGCCGCTGAGGTCACCACGTGAGCGCTCAACCCCCGCTCGAGGTCAGCGGTTCGGTGAAGTCGTTCGGCGACACCGTCGCGCTCGACCACGTCGACCTCACCCTCCAACCACACGAGATCGTTGCGATCGTCGGGCCGAGCGGCTGCGGCAAATCCACGCTACTCCGGTCGATCGGTGGCCTGGAGTCGCTCGATGCCGGGAGCATCCGCCTCGACGGCGTCCAGGTCGATGACGGCCGCACGCGAATCCCACCCGAACGACGCAGCGTCGGGCTGGTCTTCCAGGAGCACGCGCTGTTCCCCCACCTCACGGTCGAGGCCAACGTCGCCTTCGGGCTGCGCGGCATGGCGCGCGCTGCCAGCGCCGAACGGGTGGCACACATGCTCGATGTCGTCAGCCTGGCCGGGTACGGCGGCCGGTATCCCCACGAGCTGTCGGGCGGTGAACGCCAGCGTGTCGCTCTCGCCCGAGCGCTCGCCCCGTCTCCGGCGCTGATGTTGTTCGACGAGCCGTTCGCGAGCCTCGATCGCAACCTCCGCGACGACTTGCGCCACCAGGTGATCGCTGCGCTGCGGGCCACCGGCACTGCGGGCCTCATCGTCACCCACGACCAGCACGAGGCACTGTCGATGGGCGACCGGATCGCCGTCATGCGGTCGGGTCGGCTCGTGCAGATCGGCGCCCCCGACATTGTCTTCCACCGCCCCGTCGACCTCTTCGTCGCCGAGTTCATGGGCGACGCGAGCTTCCTCCCGGTGACCGGGAGTTCGCCGTCGTCGGCACTCGGGCCCGTCGCCTCGGCAGGGCTCGATGCGTCTGCCGCGGCGCGGTTCGTGGCGATGGTCCGACCCGACGACGTCGAGTTCTCGCCCGATCCCCCCGACCATCACGACGCGTCGCCCGCACAGCCGAACGACGCTGGCTGGGTCGACGGAGCCGAAGTCATCTCTCGCGAGTACCGAGGCACCCACTGGTTGGTCGACGTTCGCCTCCCCGACGACACCGAGGTTCTCGCAGCGGCATCCCATCTCGTCAACCCGGTCGTCGGAACACGCGGGTCGGTGCGCCTTGCCCCTGGGCATCAGCAGGTCCTGCTCGCCACCGACAGCTGACGCCGAACGCCAGGACGCTCAGGTGGAGTGGCAGCGGGATGTCAGGCATGCCTCACATCGAATGATCAGGGTGGTGACATCTCCGACCGCACTCGGTAGGATGCGGAGATGGATGGTGAGCCGATCGATCCGACGATCCGACGGGTGCTCGTCACCGGCGCAGCGGGCTTCATCGGGCGCTCCGTCACCCAGCGCCTCGTCGACGTCGGCATCGAGCCCCTTCGCCTCGACCGCGTCGAGTGCGACCCCCGGCCCGACAGCGTGTCGGTCACGCTCGACCTGGTCACCGCCGACCTGCACGAGTTCCTCGCCGAGGTCGACGCCGTGATCCACCTGGCCGGAACCCCGGGCGTCCAGTCGAGCTGGGCTGAGGGATTCGAGGTCCACGTGCGCAACAACCTCCTCGCCACCCAGCGACTCTGCGAAGCGGCCCTCGCCACCGATTGCAGGCGCGTCGTCGCCGCATCGTCGAGCAGCGTCTACGGCGATGTCGCCGATGGCGCCGCCCTCGAAGACGGCCCGCTCACACCCCTGTCCCCGTATGGAGCGTCGAAGGCTGCGGTCGAACACCTGCTCCACGCATACGAGGCCCGTGGGTTGTCGGTGGCGGCGATGCGGTACTTCACCGTGTACGGCCCATGGCAACGCCCCGACATGGCGATCCACCGCCTGTTCCGCGCTGCGCTCGGCGGGCCGGCGTTTCCCCTCCGCGGCTCGGGCGAACAACTGCGCAGCTTCACGTTCGTCGACGACGTGGCCGACGCCACCGTTCGCGCGGTCCGCCGACAGACGCCGCATTCGGTGTTCAACATCGGCGGCGGCGAGGTCGTCTCGGTGCGCGACCTGATCGACCGAATCGAACACCTCACGGGTCGGTCGATCGCGATCGAGCAACTGCCTCCCTCCCCGGGTGACCCCGGGCGAACCGCTGCCGATGTCGGCCGCGCACAGGCCGAACTCGGCTGGAATGCGACGACCTCGATCGACGACGGTCTACGTGCGCAGTGGGCGTGGCACGCGGATCAGCGCCACCGTGAATCCGCTGCGGTAGCTGCGGCCGCCGGACGCAGCTGATCGATCGTCGAGGTCACACCGAGCGCACGCTCCGATTCACGGTCGGCTGACCCTTCGACCTCAGGAGTGTCGTCACCGGCGTCGCCGTCGACGGCGCCCGATGCTTGAGTCTCGACCTCACCGATGTACTCCCACGGGTGATCGAACGGCTGCGCCGCCGTGCTGTCGGGTTCGACCCCGTCGTTCCACCATCTGGCCACGAATCGCGGGAGGGGGTGTCTTGTGGGCCGGTTCGTGACGCACGTCGCGCCTGTCTCTGTATCGACCGCCCGTGGTGCCACTTGAGAGAATCGAGAGAAATGCCCGCCACCGTCCCCCACCCAGACCTCGCATGGGTCCCCGTTCGGTGTGAACGGTGCGTGCAGCCCACAGACTGGCCACATGAGCCTCGATGCGCTGCACCAAGGGCCGATCAGCCGGCGCGCCGTACTCGGCGGCGGCGTCATCGGTGCGGCTGCGCTCTTTGCGGCGTGCACGGGCAGTGACCCGGCCGGCGTCACATCAGACTCGGATCCGGCCGACGAATCCGACGAGCCCGCCGACGACGTCGGTGCCGTCGGGCGGGTGGTCGTCATCGGAGCGGGCCCGGCGGGCATGACCACTGCCCACCTCCTGCGGCAGCATGGCGTCATCGCCGAGGTGCTCGAGGCCGGCCCGACGCACGGCGGACGCATCAAGCACGACCTGACCTTCGCCGACTTCCCAATCCCCCTCGGCGCCGAGTGGATCCACGTCAACCCGTCGATCCTCGACGAGGCTGTCAACGACGACTCGATCACGGTCGACATCGCCACGACCGAGTACGCCGAATCGGACCAGCTTGCGTACTACTCGGGGAACAGCACGACGCTGATCCCACTCGAGGGATGGGATTCCGACCGGAAGATCATCGGATCGAGCTGGCTCGACTTCTTCGAGCGCTACATCGTGCCAGGCATCGCCGACCAGATCACCTACGACACCCAGATCGTCCGCATCGACCACACCGGCAGTGCGATCGAGCTGACCGATGCCGACGGCACGGTTCGTACCGCCGACGCCGTCGTCGTATCCGTGCCGTTGAAGATCCTCCAACGGGGCGACATCGAGTTCGTCCCGGTGTTCGAGGGCGCTCGCGCCGAAGCGGTGGCAGACGCCGTGGTGTGGAGCGGACTCAAGGCGTTCATCGAGTTCGACTCGGCCTTCTATCCGGCGGTCACCGCCACGGTCGACAGCGAGACCGACGAGGGCCAGCGGCTCTACTACGACGCGGCGTACGGCCAAGACACCGAGGCGAACATCCTCGGGCTGTTCTCGGTCGGCGCGCAGGCCGAGCGGTACCAGGCGGCACTCGCCGATGGTGAACTGCTCGATGTGATGCTCGCCGAACTCGACGAGGTGTTCGACGGCGCCGCCTCACCGGCGTACGTACGACACATCGTGCAGAACTGGAATGACGAACCATTCGCCGGTGCGGCCTATCTCGAAGACGACGCCCCCTCCTCGATCTCACGGCGTCTGGCCGAACCGATCGACGACCGCGTGTTCTTCGCCGGCGACGCGTACACCTCGTTCGACGACTGGAGCAGCGTCCACACCTCCATCCGCTCCGCCGCCGACGCCACCGACGCCCTCCTGAACTGACAAGGCCTGGCACGTTCGGGGTCAGCGTCAGTTCGTGCCCGATCGGCACCTTCGGGTTCAGAGTCGAAACGTGCCAGTCGTCCCGGTCGCTGACTTGACGGCGACGTCTGTCAGAGTGACGCGATGGTTCGTTATGCCGATGGCCCCACCGCGGAGGTCAGCACCGACATCGCTGCCCCACCCGCCGAGGTGTTCGCGCTCGTCACCGACATCAACCTGCCAGCGCGGTTCTCCGAGGAGTTCCAACGCGCCGAGTGGAACGACGGGGCCACCGAGCCGTGTTTCGGTGCCACGTTCCAGGGCACGAACAAGCACCCCGCCATCGGTGAGTGGACCGTCACCTGCACGGTCTCGGCGTTCGAGCCCGGCTCAGTGTTCGAGTGGACCGTCGCCGGGCCCGACGCCCCGGCAGCCCGCTGGCGCTTCACCGTGCTGCCTAACGGTCAGGCATCGACCCTTCGCTTCGACGCGCGCATGGGCCCCGGCAAGTCGGGGCTGACTCCGGCGATCGAACGCATGCCCGACCGCGAAGAAGAGATCGTCGACGGTCGACTCGCCGAGTGGCGTTCGAACATGGAGCTCACCGTCGCCGGCATCAAGGCCCTCGCCGAGCGTCAATCGGCCGAATGACCCAGCCGGACGGCCAGACCATCACGGGAGAGGCTTCGTGAGCGACCAACGACTCCAGATCGGCATCACCCCGCACGGGATCGACCGGGCGTCGCTCGAGTTCGTTCGTGACGCAGAGCGACTGGGCGTCGAATCGATCTGGGTGCCCGAGGCCTGGATGTACGACGCTCTCACTCCGCTCGGCTATCTGGCTGCGATCACCGAACGGATGCGGCTCGCCTCTGCAGTGGTGCAACTCGGCGCGCGGTCACCCGCGATGCTCGCCATGTCGGCACTCGCCATGCAGCGCCTGTCCGACGGCCGGTTCGTGCTCGGCCTCGGCACCAGCGGCCCGCAGGTCATGGAGGGCTGGCACGGCGTCCGCTTCGACAAGCCGCTCACCCGCACCCGCGAGACGATCGAGATCGTCCGCACCGCCATGTCGGGTGAGCGCCTGACCCACGAAGGCACCGTCTACCAACTCCCGCTGCCCGACGGCCAGGGCCGCGCGATCCGTTCGCCGGTGGCTTCGCCTGACACGACCGTGCCGATCCACGTCGCCTCGATCGGGCCAGCCAACCTCCGCCTCACCGGCGAGCTGGCCGACGGCTGGATCGGCACGGCGTTCATGCCCGAGTCGGCAGAGGCGTTCCTCGACCCGATCCGCGAGGGCGCGGAGTCGGCTGGTCGCTCGCTCAGCGACCTCGACCTCAACGTCGCCGCCGGACTCGAGTTCACCGACGACGTCGAGTCGGCAGGGCGTCGACATGCGGCGGGGTACGCGTTCACGATCGGGGCCATGGGGTCGCCCTCGACGAACTTCTACAACCGGGCCTTCGCCCGCCAGGGTTTCGGCGACGCGATCGAAGAGGTCCACCGCCTGTGGCAGGCCGGCGATCGAGAGGGCGCCGGTGCCGCCGTGCCCATCGAGATCGGGCTGCACACCAACCTCGTCGGAGACGATCAGATGATCACCGAGCGACTCCGCGCCTATCGAGCCGCTGGCGTCAACACGCTGCGAGTCGGCGTGAACGGCGACTCACTCAGCGACCGCCTCGACCAACTCGCCCGCCTCCTCGACCTCGTCGCAACAGCGAACCAGGACTGACCTGTGGAAACCGTCACCGCCGGCGTCTGACACCGAGGGTGACGGGGACGACTTCGCGACGGCGTCGACGAGGGCGAGCATCTCGGCGGCGAACTCGGCGCCGTCCATGTTGAGCTCGAGCATGCCAGCCCGGAAGAGAAGCGCGCCCTTGATCGAATCGGCGAGCGTGAGCGACCGGGGACACACGCGGCGCCTTCCTGGACGGCTGGGGTTCGACGATGTGGATCGCCGCAGGCGTCGCCGTGGTCGCTGGCATCACCGGGGTGCTCATCGCCCGAGGCGGCCGCAGCCAGGAGATCGTCAACGACGACGCCGACGACCGCACCCTCGTCACCGCCGCCAACTGACGCCGAGCTCCAGCCCGTCATCCCGCTCGGCGTCAGACATCCCGCGGGATGAGGGGCTGGACAACGGATCGATGATCGTACAGAATGGACGATCATCGATCCGTTACGAAGAGGTGCACCATGACGACGATCGAACCCACGACCAACCGCTACATGACAGGGAACTTCGCTCCGGTCAAGGCCGAGGTCACTGCGACCGACCTGCCCGTCATCGGTGAACTCCCCGCCGAGCTGAACGGCCGCTACCTCCGCAACGGCCCCAACCCGCTGGGCGAGGTGCCGGTCGATCATCACTGGTTCCTCGGCGACGGCATGGTCCACGGTGTCGCTCTCCGCGAGGGCAAGGTGAGCTGGTACCGCAACCGCTACGTCGGCTCATCGGCTCTCAGCGCAGCGCGCGGCGTCGACGACATTCCAGGTCGAAACTGGAACGGCAGTGCGGGCGGGCCGAACACCAACGTCGACGGGTTCGCAGGCACCACGTGGGCGATGGTCGAGGCCGGCGGCTGCCCGGTAGAGCTCAGCTACGAACTCGAAACGGTCGGCCGCAACGATTTCGACGGCACGCTGCCCGGCGCGTTCAGCGCCCACCCGAAGTTCGATCCGGCCACCGGCGAACTCCACGCCATGACCTACGCGTGGGGTCAGTGGATCGACCACGCTCAGTACGTGGTGGTCGGCCCCGACGGGCGAGTCACTCGCACCCTCGACATCCCGATGGGGATGACGATGCTCCACGACATGTCGCTCACCTCGAAGTACGCAGTGGTGTACGACCAACCGTGCACCGTCGACCTCGACCTCGCCTTCGGCGGCTCGCCGTTCCCGTTCCGCTGGAACCCCGACCACGGCAACCGCGTCGGCCTCCTCCCCCGTGACGGCGGGGTCGACGACATCGTCTGGATCGACGTGCCCAACGGCTACTCCTTCCACCCGATGAACGCCTTCGACACCGATGACGGCAAGGTCGTGATCGATCTCTGCAACTACGACCGGATGTTCGACGACGACACGAGCGGCCCGCTCGGCGACGGGGCACCCCGACTCGAACGCTGGGAGCTCGACGCCGCCAACCGCTCGGCATCGATCAGCATCATCGACGAGCGGCCGAACGAGTTCCCCCGCCATCACGGCGGTCGGTCGACGCAGTCGTACCGCTACGGCTACTGCGTCGGGTTCGACCCCGACCCGAGCAACGGCTGGCCGACGATCAAGCACGACCTCCAGACCGGCGAGCGCACCGAGTACCACCACGGCCCAGGACGAGCGGTGGGTGAGGCCGTGTTCGTCGCCCGCGAGAACGCGACCGACGAAGACGACGGTTGGCTGCTCACCTTCGTGCACGACACCGGCACCGAGCAGGCCGAGTTCGTCGTGATGGACGCCCAAGACCCCGACCGTGGCTACGTCGCCCAGGTGAAGCTGCCGCAGCGGATCCCGTTCGGGTTCCACGGCAACTGGGCCAGCGACGCCAGCGTGCCGCCACCATCGTCAGACGGTGATACCTGATGCCTGCGTTCCGCTCGAAGGCCAACCGGTCGAGCGAGGCCGGGTTCGTCTTCCGCAGTGAGCTGCCCGCCACGTCGCGCCGAGCGATGATCCCGTTCTTCCGACACGCACTGAAGATCAAGAAGTCGCTCGACACCCTCGTCGACGGCGAGGCCCCCGACCTGTTGCACTACGCGCTCACCGCCGACCTCCGAGATCGCCGGTTCACCGTGTCGTCGGCATGGCGCGACGAAGACGCGTTCCGAGCGTGGTGCGGCACCACGGTTCACACCGACGCCATGTCGGACCTCGGCCCCGTCCAGAACGCCACCTTCGAAACCGAAACCCTCGACCCCATCTGAGTCGCGTTACAGCTGGTGTCTGACACCAGCTGTAACGGTCAGGTGCCGAGGTCGTCGGTGACGCGCTCCCAGAAGTCGATGGCGATCTTCTCGTACTCGATACCGAGCCGGAGCGTGTAGGTCGACGGGGTCACATCGTCACCGAGGAAGGCGGCCAACTCTTCGTACTCGGCGAGCTTGTCGACGTGGAGCAGGCGCTGCTCCGACGCGAGCTCGGCGATGCGCACCGGATCGTCAGCGTCCGAGAGGAACAACCGAAGGAGCCCGCTGTCGCGGATCTCTGTGCTGCCGTGGACCGGGTCGGCCTTCCACGCGGCCAACGCATGTCGGCCGGCGGCGGTGACGCTGAGGACCTTCCGCCTGCGCCCCGACGACTCCTCTTCGGCGCGGATGTAGCCGAGCTGTTCGAGACGACGCGTCTCGGCGTAGAGCTGTGAGTGCGGGAACGGCCAGAAGTAGCCGATCGAGTTGTCGATGAAGCGCTTGAGGTCGTACGTGGTCTGCGAGCCGTTCTGCACGAGCAGGCCGAGGATCGCAGCGGCGGCGACGCTGAGCCGACCGGGGCCGTCGTCAGGCCCTTCGCCTGATCCGTCTGGGCTCCGCCGCGCCATGACCAGATCGTACGACGGCAACCCGACCGGTTGTCGCCTTCATCACGCCACCTGTGCTGGCTCACGTGCACTCAGTCGCACGCCCGCTCCCACCAGGACGACCCCCACCACCAATGCGACCGTCAACGGTTCGTCGAGGACGACGACGGCGAGCAGTGCCGCCACCGCTGGCTCGACGAGGGTAATGGTGACCACGACGCTCAGACTCAGCCGGTCGAGTCCGATGCCCCACAACCAATACGCGAGCGTGAGCGTGACGAGGCCGAGTGCGGTGACGGTCAGCGTCGCGTCGAACGACGCCGTCACGTCACCGACGGTCGCCACGGCGATCGGCGCGAGCAGCACCGCGCCAGCACCGAACACCGTCGCCATCGACACGACGAAGGGCCGGTCGACCATCAGCCGCTGTGCCGCGAGGCCGAAGAGCGGGAACGACGCGCCGGCCACCACGGCGAGCGCGATGCCGACGGCATCGACGTCGACCGAGCCGAACGACAGCACACCGACCCCTGCGACCGCGACGGCCGTACCGCCCAACCACCGACGACCGGGTGGCCGACGTTGCACGAGTGCATCGAGCAACCCGGCAACCGGAGGACCAGTCGCGATCGTGACGAGCGTGCCGAGCGCAACGCCCGTGCGATCGACCGCCTCGAAGAACGCCAACTGGTACCCCGCCACCCCGACTGCGCCGACCAGCACCCAGCGGTTCGCCAGGCCGCAGACCCACACCCGCTCGCGCGACACCGCGGCGACGATCAGCAGACCCACGGCACCGATGATCGAGCGCCACACCCCGGCCGCGAACGGGGCGAGGTCGTCGGGCCCCGACGCGGCGATCGTGCCGGTCAGCCCGAACAGCGCTGCGGCCGTCGCCACCGCGAGCAGCGCTCGTCCGTCACCTGGCACGGCGGCATCGTAGGCAACGACCGGTGGTCACGTGGACGATGAAAAGAGCACGATCTGCGTGGCGTGCTCAGCCCTCGAGCTCGGCGTCGAGCGCCTGGTGCACGGCGACGTTCTCCTCGTCGCGCAAGCGGAGTTCCTTGCGGAGCGCCTTCAGCTCGTCGAGGTCGTCACCCTCGATGAGCAGTGTCTTCAGCACCTCGCCGCTCTCGAGGATCTCGATGTCGGTGACCTCAGCTCGTAGCTCACCGATCCGGTAGTGCTGGCGGGTCTTCTCGACGAACACGGCTCGGACACCGGAGTCGGGGTCGAGTCCGTCGATCTCGTCGTAGAGGTCGTACTTCTTCCCTCGCTGCGGTCGATCGAGCCGGAGCTGTTCGAAGATCTCGTCGAACGGGTTCGGTGCCGCCTCGGCCGAGCGCAGCCGATCGGACGCCCACTGCTCGAACCCCTTTCGCTCGGAGACGAGCTGTTTCACCTTCAGCACGTTGTTGCGGATCTTGACGTTCCACGTCGGATCGTCGTCGAGGAGCAGGTAGCAGTCGCGCACCGTTTCTGTCTCGGTGTCGGTGTCGTCGGCGAGCTTGCGCAGACGGCGAACGGCATCGGGGTACTCGCCCCAGACTCGGTACTCGTAGCGCGCACCGTGCTGGTCGAATGCTGCCTTCCCCTTTGCCATTTCCTGCCTCGTCGGCCACCCTACGCCGGACGACCCCGAAGACGCAGGTGCTTTGGAAACGAAGCAGCGCGGGCGCGTCAGATCACACGGGCGAGTTCGAGGATGCGCGTCGGCGGCAGATGCTGTTCGGTCACGCGGGCACCGAAAGGTGCCAGCGCGTCTTCGATCGCGTTGGTGACCGCCGCCGGTGCGCCGATCATGCCTCCCTCACCGACGCCACGGAAGTCGTTCTCGCCACCGGGCGAATGCGTTTCGAGGTGGTGGATCTCGATCTCGGGGATCTCGACCGACGTCGGGATCAGGTAGTCCATGTACGTCGCCGAGTTGAGGTTGGCCTCGCTGTCGTAGGCGACCTTCTCGTAGAGCACCGCACCGATGCCCTGGGCGACGCCACCACGAACCTGGCCGTCGACGATGGCAGGGTTGATGATCGGCCCGCAGTCTTCGACCACGAGATAGCGAGGAAATGACACCTTCCCCGTGTCGAGATCGACGTCGACGATGCATGCGTGGGTGGCCACCGACCAGCCGCCGTCGCCCTTGCCCGCGTACATCTGGCGCGCACCGAACGCAGCGTCGCCGCCCTTGGTCGGTACCGTGCCGCGCTCGTCGACCGCAACCGCTGCGACCTCTGCGATGCTGACGCCACGCGACGGCACGCCAACCACGTGAACGTTGCCGTTGACGATGTCGATGTCGGCCGGGTCGGCCTCGAGCATCTTCGCGGCCTGCTCGGCGATCTGGGCGCGCACCTGGCGTGACGAGTACTTGGCCGCGCCGCCACCGATCGGCCCACCGCGGCTGCCGCCGGTACCGACGAGGCTGAACGGGGTGCGGTCGGTGTCGCCGTACACCACGGTGACCGACTCCATCGGGACGCCGAGCTCGTCGGCGACCACCTGCGCGTAGGTCGTTTCGTGACTCTGCCCATGTGGCATCTGCGAGGTGTAGACCTCGACCCGCCCGTCGGGGAGGACCGCGGTCCATCCCTCCTCGTTGGCCAGGATCGAGTTGCCCGGCGCCACGTAGTCGAAGAACTTCGGCGGTCCGGGCGCAGCCTCGTGATACGACGCGATGCCGACACCGAGGTACCTGCCCTCGACACGAGCCCGCTTCTGCTCCTCGCGGAACGAGGGCAGGTCGAGCAGCTCGAGCGCCTTGCGGAGCGTGCCCTTGGTCGACAGCGTCTCGTCGATCGGCGGGCCGCTGATCATGGCGTCGGCGGGCAGGTCGTCGCCGATCATGTTCTTCAGTCGCACCTCCTCGGGAGTGAGGCCGAGGCTCTTCGCGACGACGTCGATCATGCGCTCGCGCGCCCAGGTCTCGTTCGCCCACGGGCCGCGATACGGGACGACGCGACCCTTGTTCGTGGCGAGCGAACGGGCGTGGATCTCGTAGGCGTCCCACTTGTACGAGCCGGGCGCCATCACCTTGATGATCCCGGCGATGAGAAAGCTGTTGAACGGAAAACCGGGGTACGCGCCCTGGTCGATGTCGAGGTCGACCTTGAGGCCGCGGAAGGTGCCGTCGTGGTCGCAAGCGACCGACAGCGTGAGCGTCTCCTCACGCGCCTGCCCGCCGTCCATGAGGTTCTCGACGCGGTCCTCGACCCACTTCACGGTGCGGCCGAGCTCGATCGCTGCGGCCGCGCAGGCCAACTCCTCACGGCCGAGTGCTCCCTTCGAGCCGAAGCCGCCGCCGACGTCTTGGACGTCGACGTGGGGGAAGTCGTCGGCGCCGAGCACGCCGAGTCCGGCCTGGTTCATCACCTTGAGGTGGCGCCAGTCCTTCTTCACCTGATCGACCAGGCCTTGATTGTCGGAGTTCTTGAGGTCGTCGCCCGCTTCGGCGAAGAACTCCTTGGCCGCCGCTGCGAAATTGGCACGCCGCTCCTTGTTGGCGGCGATGCCCTTGATCGCATCCTTCATCGGACGCTTGCGAGCCAGCGCGGCGATCGCCCATCGGGCGAGCTGCGGCGACTGGGTCGCGAGCCGCACGGTGAGTCGACCGTCGTCGCCGGGGCCGACGACGATGCCACGGGTCTCCATCGGCTGGTTGGTCTGGCGGTGGGACGTGAACCGCTCGGTGACGACTCGGTCGGCACCGGCGAACACCGCCTCGGTGTCGCCGAAGGTGTGGGTCGCGTCGTAGAGGACGTTGCCGTCGGCCTTCTCCCACACCTGCGGTGCGTCGGAGCGGAGTGCGTCGGCCATCGAGGCGATGCTGTCGAGCGGTTCGTACTCGACCTCGACCAGCTCGACGGCGTCTTCGGCGAGGTGGCGCGACTCGGCGAGCACGATGGCGACCGGATCGCCGACGTGACGGACCTTGGTGGCGCTGAGCGCATGGAAGAGCGGTGTGTACAGCCCGGCGACGGTGGCCACCGGCACGAACGGATGGGTGAGTTCCTCCATCTCGGCGCCGGTGACTACGGCGACCACGCCGGGGGCCCGGCGGGCCTCGGCAACGTCGATCGAGGTGATCGTGGCATGCGCGAGTTGGCTGCGCACGAATGCGGCGTGCAGCGTGCCCTCGGGCTCGGCGTCGGCGACGTAGCGACCCTGCCCCTGGAGCAGCCGGACGTCTTCGACGCGGCGGACGGACTGGCCGACGAGCCCCGAACGGTTCGAGCCACTCATGACTCGCTCCCCTCGTTGCGTGCACGCACTGCGCACTGCACACCGTCGACGATCGACTGGTAGCCGGTACAACGACAGAGGTTGCCCGACAGCTCGTCACGGATCTCATCCTCGGTCGGCGACGGGTTCTCGTCGAGCAGAGCGAGCGTCGACATGAGGAAGCCCGGGGCGCAGAACGCGCACTGGAAGCCGTGGGCCTCCATCATCGCTTGCTGGATCGGGTGCGGCTCGCCGTTGGGTCGGGCAAGGCCTTCGATCGTGGTGATCTCGGCGCCGATCGCCTGGGTGGCGAGCATGAGGCACGACCGGGAGGGTTCACCGTCGATGAGCACGGTGCAGGCTCCGCACACCCCGTGCTCGCAACCGACGTGAGTACCCGTGAGGCCACACTCGGAGCGGATGACGTCGCTGAGGGTTCGGCGGGCTTCGAGGGTGTGGGTCTGGGCGTCGCCGTTGACGGTGAACGACACCTCGACCACCGAACCGCCCGCAGCGCGCTCGGCCTCGAGTCGGTCGGCGGCGCTGCCCGGTGCGCTGGCGGGAGTCGGCGGTGTTGCCGACGTGTCGGGTTCGAGCTGGGTCATGCGGAGGCTCCGGTCAGTGCGTCACCAGGTGTGAGCGTGGCGGTCAGTTCGGTGAGGGCGCGACGGGTGAGCACGCCGGCGAGGTGCTTGCGGTAGGCGGTGGTGGCGTGGATGTCGGCCGGCGGTTCGAGCTCGGCCGACACGATCTCGGCGGCCGTGGCGAACGCTTCTGCCGAGGGAGCCGCGCCGACGAGCGATGCCTCGGCCGCCGACACCCTGGTGGCGGTCGACGCCGCTCCGAAGAAGGCGAGTGCGGCATCGGTGATGCTCCCGTCGTCGACGGTGACGGTGGCGCTGAGGCCGACGAGGGCGTAGTCGCCATGACGGCGAGCGACCTCGACCGTGGTGCCAGTCGTGCTGGCCGGCCACGCCGGGAACCGGACGGCGACGAGGATCTCGTCGGCGCGCAACTCCGTGTCGAGGTAACCCTGGAAGAAGTCGGCAGCGGCGATCTCGCGCTCACCCCCGGCGGACCGGGCGATCATCGTCGCACCGGTGGCAATGACCACAGCCGGCATCTCCGCAGCGGGGTCGGCGTGGGCGATCGAGCCGACGACAGTGCCTTGGCTCCGGATCGCCCGGTGCGCCACGTACGGCATGGTCGCCGTGATCAACGGCGCGTGCTCGGCCACCTCGGGCGACCGCTTGGCCTGCTCGTGTCGGACCATCGCACCGATGGTGACGCTGCCGTCATCGCCGACCTCGATCTGATCGAGCCCGTCGATGGCCCCGATGTCGACCACGTGAGCCGGGCGCCCCATCCGCAGCGCCATGAGCGGCACGAGCGACTGCCCACCTGCGAGCACCTTGGCGTCGTCGCCGTGCTCGGCGAGCAGGGCCAGCGCCTCATCGAGGGTATCGGGCCGGTGATACGTGAACGGTGCCGGCTTCATCGCGGCCTCCGCTCGAGGGCGTCGGGCGTCGGCACCCGATCGACGTGCGAACTGATCGTCATCGCCCGAGTCTGACACGACGACTTCCACCCTGCCCAAGGCCAACCCCGGATCTGGCGGCGGTAGCACGTCGCCGGCAATGCACAACTGCCGCCGGAGGCTCCGGGTCGGGAGCGAGCCTCGTGGCGCGCGACGATTGACGAAACAGAACTCGAGGTGCACTGGGGGACCGATGACGGATCTGAACGAGAACGGCGCGGGGGACGCGTCGAGTAACACAGCCGATGTCGACGTCGTCGTGGTGGGCGCCGGCATGGCGGGGCTGTACTTGCACAAGCGGCTGCGCGACCTCGGGGTGAGCGCCAAGGGCTTCGAAACCGGCAGCGACGTCGGCGGCACCTGGTACTGGAACCGCTACCCCGGCGCCCGCTGCGACATCGAGAGCCTCGACTACCAGTTCACATGGGACCCCGAACTCCTCGACGAGTGGACCTGGTCGGAGCGCTACGCGACACAGCCCGAGATCCTCCGCTACATGCAGCACGTCGCCGACAAACACGACCTGCGGAGCGACATCGAGTTCGACACCAAGGTCGTCGATGCGACCTGGAACGACAGCACCGGCCTCTGGACCATCCGGACCGCACCAGCGGGCGACGCCGACGACAGCCCCGTCACGACCACCACCTGCCGCTGGTATGTGATGGCCACGGGCTGCCTGTCGGCGCCGAAGGAGGCCGACATCGAGGGCACCGACTCGTTCGCGGGCGGCGTCTACGTCACCGGTCGCTGGCCCCACGAGGGGGTCGATTTCAGCGGCCGACGCGTCGCAGTAATCGGTACCGGTTCGTCGGCGATCCAGTCGATCCCGCTCATCGCCGACCAGGCGACCGAGCTCACCGTGCTGCAGCGCACACCGAACTTCTCGATCCCCGCCCGCAACGGCCCGTCGAGCGACGAGCGAATCGCCGCCTTCCGCGCCGACGTCGCCACGTACCAGGAGGAGGCCCGCTGGTCGACTGCCGGCGTCCCACGAGAGAAGCCCGAACTCGGCGCGCTGATGGTCGACGACAGCACCCGGCTCGTCCGCTACGAAGAAGCCTGGGACGACGCGACGATCCTGTCGCTCACCGGCTCGTACAACGACCTCCTCACCAACCCCGACGCCAACGAGACCGCCGCAGAGTTCGTCCGCTCGAAGATTCGCGACAAGGTCAACGACCCAAACGTCGCCGCCGCGCTCAGCCCCACCACCTTCCCGATCGCGACGAAGCGGCTCTGCCTCGACACCGGCTACTACGAGACGTTCAACCGCGACCACGTGTCACTGGTTGACCTCCGCTCCGACGCCATCAGCCGCATCACTCCGTCGGGGATCGAACTCGAGTCGGGTCGGCAGATCAAGGTCGACGACATCGTGTTCGCCACCGGCTTCGATGCGATGACCGGCGCGATCGTCAGAGTCGACATCGAAGGACGCGACGGTCGCACGCTGCGCGACGAGTGGGAGAACGGTCCACGTACCTACCTCGGATTGATGACACACGGGTTCCCCAACCTCTTCATGATCACCGGGCCGCAGAGCCCGAGCGTGCTGTCGAACATGATCGTGTCGATCGAGCAGCACGTGGAGTGGATCAGCGATGCGATCGAGTCATTGCGGGCGTCGGGTCACGATGTCATCGAACCGACTGCGCTGGCACAAGACGCGTGGATCAAACACAACGACGACTTCGGCAACATCACCCTCTTCCCGCTGGCGAACTCGTGGTACATGGGTGCGAACGTCGACGGCAAGGCTCATACCTTCCTCCCCTACGTCGGCGGCGTCGACCGGTACCGCCAGGCGTGCGTCGACGTGGTCGACAACGGCTATCTCGGATTCCGCCGCTCATCGACGACCGGGGCAGCCGCCGACACGGTGAACGACGGCATCATCCGGCCGCTCGCACCCGACGCCATGGTCATGTTGGAGTTGATGGCCGAGATGGAGCTGCCACCGCTGCACACGCTTTCCCCCGCCGACGCCCGTGCCTTCATGGAAGCATCGGCCGCTGCGAATCCTCCGCCTCCCGAGATCGCCAGCTTCGACGACGGCACCTACCCCGGCGCTGGCGGCGATCTCGAGTACCGACGGTACGTGCCGATCACTTCGGGCGGCAGCGACGGCCAGGCGCCGCCGATCGTCCTGTACTTCCATGGCGGTGGCTTTGTGTTGGGCCACGCCACCTCCGACGACGCCTTCTGCCGCGACTTCGCGAACCGGACCGGGTCGATCGTCGTCTCGTGCGACTATCGCCACGCGCCCGAGCACCGCTTCCCCGCCGCTCACGACGACGCCTGGGCCGCCTACCGGTGGATCACCGAGCACGCGGCCGAGCTCGGCGGCGACCCGAACCGGCTCGTCGTGGCCGGCTGGAGCGCTGGAGCCAACCTGGCCGGCCACGTGTGCCAGCGAGCCCACACCGACGCCCCCGACAGCACACCGCCGATCGCCGCTCAACTCCTCGTGACGCCGGTCACCGACCACACCATGTCGACCGATTCCTTCCGCGAGAACGCCGAGGGCTACGTACTCACCGCCGACCTGATGACCTACTTCTTCGACCACTATGCCGATCCGGCCGACCGTGCCGACAACCGCATCTCGCTCCTCGGTGCCGACGATCTCTCTAGCCTGCCACCGACCGTCATCGTCACCGCACAGTTCGACCCACTGCGCGACGAGGGTGCCGCGTACGCCGAGAAGATGCGGGCAGCGGGTACCTCGGTCAGCCACCTGCGAGCAGGCGGCCAGATGCACACCTCGCTGCACGCTGTGGGTGTGTTGGTCACCCCGGCGCCGGTGCGCGAGGCAGCGTTCGAGCAGATCGCCGGCCTCGTACGACACGACGCCGATCAACCGGTCGGCGCCGTCGGCAGCTGATCGAGCACCTCGCCTCGCCCGAGCATGTGGCCGCGTCGGGCGCTCTCGGACGCGGCGCGTCCAGCGCTGCGCCACACCGGTCATCTCCCGATGGCGATTCTCAAGACCTCGTCTACGAACGTCTCACCGGCTTCACGTCGGGCGAGTACCACCCGACAAGAGGGTGTGACTCTCGACGCCTGGCCCGACGATCGGAACACCAATTCGCCCGCTTGCGCGCCGGCGATGCACTCGGACGTGCCAAACGAACGGGCCAGCACTCGGTGAAGATGGACGCAGCATGACCGTCATCACCCCGACGCCACCGATCGACGACCTGGCCGAACCAGCTCGACGGCCGACACTCACCTCGGTGGGTCTCCTCGAACGAACCCCCATCCCGTCGGTCGTCCTCGTGCCCGACGGTTGGGTGATCTGGCACAACGACGCAGCGGCTGAGGTGCTCGGTGGCGCCGGGCGCCGAGCGCTGCTCGGCCGATCCTTGCCCGCCTTCGTCGACGTTGACAGCGGACTCGTCAACCGGTGGCTCGCCGCTCGCAACCCGAACCGAGTCGTCGCCCAGCTGCACGACGCTGATGTCGCCGAGCGGATCGAGTTGCGAGCTGCCCGACTCGAGAACGGCTCGCTCCTCGTCCAGTTCCTTCGCCCGACCGAACCGAGCGCGCCGAACAACGGCGACATGTTTCGCTCGGCGCTGCTCGAGCTGAGCGAGTGGTCGCACGACGGCCTCGACGACGCCCAGTTCTTCCAGACCTTGCTGCGGCGAGCGATCGCCGTGATTCCCGGTGCTCAGGCCGGCAGCATCCTGCTCCGTTCCGACCTCGCCGACCGACAGCCCGACGGGTCGGGCGACGTGTTCGAGTTCGTCGCCGCGGAGGGGTTCGACCTGTGTGCCCTCCAGCGCTACCCCATCGCGCCCGAGGAACTCCACCGAGATGCTGAGCTGGCCACCGCGACGATCAGCCACGAGATCGACAACTCCGGGATCGATCCCGACAAACGCGACTGGCTCGTGGAGGTGGGACGTACCGACGAGATCCGCACGTCGGTGTCGGCGCCGGTGCTGCTCGCCGGTGAAGCCGTGGCGTTCTTCAACCTCAACAACTTCGACGACCGCGACGCGTTCGACGAGACCAGTGTCGAGATGGCGACGCTGCTCGGACGGCTGATCGCCGACCTGATCCGCTGACGCCGACTCGAGGCCGCGTGATGCTGCCGCGCTCTTCAACAGAGCCGGCCACGCGCTCTACGACGCGAAGCTTGCCGGCAAGGGCATCGTGCGGCTCCGAGCCGCCTGAGCTGCGGACGGCGATCCATACTCGGTCCATGAGCACCGAGAGCGGCCCGACCACACCGTCGCACACCGACACGCTCGACCCGACGTACGACGCCGCCCGCCATCGCTTTCTCGACGCCGCTGCAGCGGCCGGGGCCACGGTCACCTCGTTCGTCCACCCCGACCACGGGCGAGAGAACGAAGAACTCGCGATCGACGTCGCCACCCTCGGCGCCACCGACAACGACGACGTGCTGCTCATCGTGTCGGGCACGCACGGCGTCGAGGGGTATGCCGGTTCGGCACTGCAATCGTGGTGGCTGCACGAGCGGGCCGGGTCGGTCGAGGGCGTCCGGGTCGTGCTCGTTCATGCGCTCAATCCGGTCGGCTTCTCGTGGGTTCGCCGGGTGAACGAAGACAACGTCGATCTCAATCGCAATTTCCTCGACTGGTCGAACGGTCCGCTGGCCAACCCCGGCTACGCCGAGATCGCCGAGCTGCTGGTTCCGTCGGGCTGGGACGAAGAGGCCCAGCAGGAGAGCACCGGTGCCCTGCTCACGATGGCTGCCGAGCGCGGCATGGACTGGCTCCAACAGGCGGTGTCAGGCGGCCAGTACGAACATGCCGAGGGCCTCTTCTACGGCGGCACCGGACCCGTGTGGTCGCACCGGTGGATGGCTGAGCATCTCGACGCTCTCGTTGCGCCGTGTTCACGTCTTGCGCTGCTCGATCTCCACACCGGTCTCGGTCCGTGGGGTCACGGCGAGCTGATCTCGAGCCAGCCGGTCGATGCTCCCGGCTTTCAGCGCAGCCTCGACTGGTGGGGCGACGTGCGATCGATGGTCGACGGCGAAAGCGTGTCGGCTGAACTCAGCGGTGATTGGCTCGGCGCCGTGGAGCGCTTCGTACCCGACGCCGACGTCACGGCCGTCGCCATCGAGTACGGCACCGTCGACATGGTGCAGGTGCTCCAGTCGCTGCGCGCCGATGCGTGGCTCCACGCGCATGGCAACCCGTCTGCGCCCGACGCCGCTGCGATCCGTTCGCAGGTACGCGCGGCGTTCGTCGACGACGACCCAGCATGGCTGGCTGCCATCACCGCACGCTTCGACGAGGTCTCATCGACGGCGATCCGTCGCCTCAGCGACTGAGTCGAGCACGGGCACGACGACGCTTGGCAGGCGGTCTGGCAGCCCTACTCGACGACATCGCCGCGCCGGCAAAGCTGGCCGCATCATCGATCGACGACGTCGGCCTTCGCCTCGCCGAGCAGGCCCGTGACATCGGGACACTCGGCGGCGTGATCGCCTGGTCGGTCAACACCCTGCTGTCAGCGATCGTCTGACTCGTGGTCGGTGCGATCGTCGTCACGGTGGTCGACCTGGCGAAGCGTTTTCAGAGCGTCCGAACGAGTTCGGCGACGTAACAGCGAGCAGCTGCATCGGCGGCCGCCCGGTCGAGCAGGCCGATGGGAATCCCGGCGTCTGCGGTGATCTCGATGAGCGCGACGCCCAGTTCACGATCGGGGACGACCCGAGCGTGCAACGCATCGTCATCCACGTCGGCCAGGTCGCGACCGACCGAGGCCAGGAGCTCGACCAGCTCATCGGGAGGGAGCACGGTGGCGAGCCAGCGTTGCTCGGCTCCATCCGGCCCGACGACTCGGAGCACGCCCCCGCCGAGGTCGTCGATCGACCCGCCGAGACGGAGATCACCGAGGTGTGGAATGGTCGCCTCATCCTCGGCCCAGCGACAGCGACGCCACGTCTCGACGGCGACGCTCCGCATCGTCGACGCCGTGACGTCGGCGGCAGGGTGATCGCTCACCACCAACTCCGCACCGGTCGAGCACCGAGCGCGCAGTTCGGCACCCGGAACGGCGGTCGTCAATCCAGCCGCCAACCGCAGTTGTGCCACGGGTACCGGAGCATCGATGAGCGGCCACGAGGGCACCAGCGACTCGGCGACACCGTCACAGCCCGTCGCACGGTGAGGGGATCCATCTCGTTCGATCACGGAGAAGATGTTAGGCGTGCCTAACTTTGATTGCAAATAATTCTTTGGACCACCTATTGTGTTCATCTTCGACAGCTCGGTAACCTCACAGTCGTGATCGTCTGCCACTGCGAAAACGTCAACGACCGCACCGTCGGTGCCGCCGTTGCCGCTGGCGCCGACACCCTCGGACGCGTCGCCGACGCGTGCCGAGCAGGTCGCGACTGCGCCGGCTGCCACGACACGATCGAGTCGATCATCGATCACGTCGCCGCCGTCTCCGTGGTCCGTCGCCGGCACTCCGCCGCCTGAGCTACGGTCGCTCTCGTGCAAGGCTCACCGAAGATCATCGAGTTCCTCAATGAGGCACTGACCGCCGAGTTGACCGCGATCAACCAGTACTTCGCCCACTCGAAGATGTGCGAGAACTGGGGCTGGAACAAGCTCGCAGCCAAGTATCGCGAGGAGTCGTTCGAGGAGATGCGTGACGCCGAGACGCTGATCGACCGCATCATCCTGCTCGACGGCATGCCCAACCTGCAGCGCATGGGCAGCGTTCGCATCGGCGAGACGGTCTCCGAGCAGTTCCAGCTCGACCGTGAGCTCGAGGTGGCGGCGATCGAGCGCTACCGCGCCGGTGTGGTGCTCGCGCTCGAAGAAGGCGACCCCGGCACCCGCGAGATGCTCGAGAAGCTCGTGGTCGGCGAGGAGAGCCACCTCGACTGGATCGACACCCAGCTGTCGATGATCAACGACATCGGCATCGAGCTGTACACCCAGGCCCAGATCGGCAACGGCGAGTAGGTCAGCCCGGCAGGCCGACCCGGCCCGCACATCGCTGACTGCTCGCCACCGGCTCGTCTCGATGCAGCCGAACACCTTCATGCGACCGCACCAACTGCTCGCCGTACCCGTCGTCGCCGCCCTCGGGGTCGCCATCGCCCAGCTCGAAGTCGGTGGCCGATCGCCTGCGCTTCCCGGGACCACTCTGCTCGCGATCGCGGCCGCTGCGGCCGTCAGCGTCGTCACCAGCTCGAACGCGCGCTGGGCCGCCGGAGCGTTCATCGCCGCGGTCACCTCGTTCGTCGGATTCACGATCACGACGGCACCACCCGGCGATCGGGGCGACGTGTTCTACTACGAGGCGCTCGCCGACGTGGCGAGGTTGTTCGACGACCTCGACCAGAACGACCTCGGCGTCTCCTCGGTGCTGCCCGATCTCCTGATCTGGCAGCTCAGCCCAGCGACCGGCCGATGGGTGCTGCCCGATCTCCTCATCGCCGCGCTGTCGGTGTGCATGCTCCTCGCCGCTGCGGCCGCCGGCGTGTTGTCGACCCGGGCCGTTTCGTCCGACTCCGACAGGCCCGCCGCAGACGACGCCGGGATCGGGTCGTTGCTCCGCGCCCGACGGCCGCAGCGCGCTGGCCTCGGCGTGCTCGCCGTGCTGATGACTGCGATCCCGACGGTCTACGTCTCGAACTACGTGGAGGTGTATCCGTTCGCGATCATCGCAGGGCTGCTCGCCGTCGGTACGGCGGTCGCCTGGCTCCGGGGTGCTGCGGCGTGGCACGTCACCGCAGCGGCGCTCGCGCTGGCGGTGTTGGCGCACGGCTTGTATCTGCTGATTCCGATCGGTGTCGCGATCGTCGTCGTCGCTGAGCGGCGCTGGCGTGACGGTGTTCCGGTGCTGGCGGCCATGTCGACGGTCGTCGCCATCGTTCTCGTCGGATTGTGGTGGTCACCCTCGCACCAGGTCGTGTCGGGCAATGCCGGCGGTGGCGCCGACGGTCAGCTCCTCGCGTCGATCGGGAGCCGCGGGTGGTTCGAGGGCGTGGTCTGGGCGCTCCTCCCCGGCGCGGGCGCAGCGATCGCACTCGTGGTGACGTCGGGACGCGACGTCTTGGCCCGAGGTCGACACGAGCTGGTGTTCGCGGGGCTCGCCGTGGCGTTCTGGTTGCTCTGGGGCTTCGACTTCGGTCTCCCCGCCGACATCGACCTGATCGCGACCGGAGCGGTGCTCGTGATCCCGGCGACGATCGCAGCGATCGACTCGCTCGTGTCGAGCGACCGCCGAGCACCGGCGGTGCTCGCGGTGACGGCGGTGCTGGTCGCGGTGAGTGTCGGGACGATCTTGTTCTCGGCCTCCGACGTGCCCGACGGCTGCAAGCACGAAGCGGTCGCCAACCGTGAACTCGTGAGCCAAGGCCAGTGCCCGATGTTGCCGGGCTGACCCACGCTCAGCCCGACAACGTCGACGACCGGTGAACGGGCTCAGCCGCCCACGCCGATGATCGCCTTGGTCTCGAGGAACTCGTCGAGACCGTGGCTGCCCCACTCGCGGCCATTGCCCGACTGCTTGTAGCCACCGAACGGCGCCTGGAAGTCGGGCCCAGCGCCGTTGACGTGCATGTTGCCGGTGCGGATCCGGCGTGCGATCGACACCGCACGATCCTGGCTGCCCGACACGTAGCCCGACAGGCCGTACGGCGTGTCGTTGGCGATGCGCACTGCGTCGTCGTCGTCCTCGTAGCCAATCATCACGAGCACGGGCCCGAAGATCTCCTCGCGGGCGATGGTCATGTCGTTGGTGACGTTCGAGAACAGCGTGGGCTGCACGAAGTACCCGGCGTCGATGCCCTCCGGGCGGCCGGTGCCACCGGTGACCAATGTGGCGCCCTCGTCGATGCCCGCCTGGATGAGGCCTTGGATCTTGTTCCACTGCACCTCCGACACGACCGGCCCGACCGTGGTGCTCTCGCCGTCGGGAGCACCGACGACGTGGCCCTCCATGGCAGCCTTGGCGATCTCGGCTGCCTCGTCCATGCGCGAGTTGGGCACGAGCATGCGCGTGGCCGCGTTACACGACTGACCCGAGTTCGTACACATGCCCGCGGCGTCACGGGCAACGGCTGCGGCGAAGTCGGCATCATCGAGGATGATGTTGGCCGACTTGCCGCCGAGCTCCTGGGCCACGCGCTTCACGGTGGGAGCTGCCGCCTTGGCGACCTCGACGCCGGCGCGGGTCGAGCCCGTGAACGACATCATGTCGACGAGCGGGTGCTCGGAGAGCGGGGCGCCGACGGTGGGGCCATCGCCGTTGACGAGATTGAACACACCGGCGGGTACGCCCGCCTCGTCCATGATCTCGGCGAACACGATCGCGTTGAGCGGAGCGACCTCCGACGGCTTGAGCACCATGGTGCAGCCGGCGGCGAGGGCCGGCGCGACCTTGCACGCGATCTGGTTGATCGGCCAGTTCCACGGCGTGATCATGCCGACGACGCCGATCGGCTCCTTGACCACGAGCGAGTTGCCGACGTGCTCTTCGAAGGCGTAGTTCTGCAGCACGCCAGCGGTGGTGGCGAAGTGGGCGAGGCCCGAGGGCGCCTGGGCGAGGCTGGCGAGCTTCGCCGGAGCACCCATCTCGGCGCTGATCACTTCGGCGAGTTCACCAGCGCGGGCGCCGAGCAGCTCGGTGCACTTGTTGAGGATGGCGAGGCGCTCCTCGACCGTGGTCTGCGACCACGACTCAAAGGCAGCAGCGGCGGCACCGACAGCAGCGTCGACGTCGGCCGCGGCACCCATGGCGATCTCGGCGATCGGTTCTTCGGTGGCCGGATTGATGACGGCGAGCCGGTCGGAGGTCGAGGGCTCGACCCACTCGCCGTTGATGTAGAACTTGGTCGCGTTGGGGCTGATCTGCATGCCCAGATCATCGCGGTTGGGCCGCAGCATCTCCAACCGAGCGAATGGTCGCCACACCGGCGCAGAAACCACCTGTGCAGCACTCGCTCGATCGGACGCCGATCGCGCCCGCCGGTACCATGGAGTCATGCCTGCACCTGGCGAGCACCACCCAGCCTTCGAGGAGTACTGCGAGTGCATCTTCGAGCTGGGTGAAGACGACATCGACATCATCCAGGCGCGCATCGCCGACCGGCTCGAGGTGTCGCGCCCGGCTGTCAGCGAGATGATCAAGCGCATGGATACCGAGGGCCTCGTCACCGTCTCCGATGGGATCGCACTCACGGCGAAGGGCCGTGAGCTGGGCGAACGCACCGTGCGTCGCCACCGGCTGGCCGAACGCTTCCTCACCGATGTGCTCAACCTGTCGTGGGCCGAAGCCCACCACGAGGCGGGCAAGTGGGAGCACGTCATCAGCGATTCGGTCGAGTCCGCCATGAACGAACTCGTCGGCAACCCCACCACCTGCCCGCACGGCAACCCCATCCCGGGCTCCGACTACGAGCAGACCGAGTTCTCGTCGCTGTCGTCGATCGAGGTCGGCGGGTCCTTCACCGTTCGCCGGATCCCCGAAGAGCTCGAGTTCGCACCCGGCCTGCTCGAGTTCCTCGAGGAGTCGTCGATCCAGCCCGGCAACGAGGGCATCGTGCTGGCGTCGTCGCCCGACGGCACGCTCACCGTCACCATCAGCGATCGCTTCGTCGGCGTCGGCTCGTTCGCAAGCGAACGCATCCTCGTCACCGCCTGATCTCGGCTGCCCCGGATGCCGACCGAGTCGCTCGTTCAGCTCGACACCAACCTCGACGATCTCGATCCGCGCCTCATCCCGCGGGCCATCGATCAGCTGTTGGCGGCCGGAGCCCTCGATGCGTGGACCATGCCGATCCTGATGAAGAAGGGCCGACCGGCCTTCCTGCTCAGTGCACTCGTGGCGAACGAACCGGACGCGATCGCGAGGGTGCGCGACACGATGTTCCGAGAAACCACGACGCTCGGCATCCGCGAGTCGACGGTCGTGCGCCATTCCCTCGATCGGCGCATGACTCAGGTCGACGTCGACGGTCACGAGGTGGCGGTCAAAGTCGCCTCGCTGACGAACGGCGACGTGGTCAACGTGAGCGTCGAGTGGGACGACGTCGAACGCATCGCCGACGCGACCGGTCGGGCAGCGGCCGACATCCTCGCCGAGGCCGACGCAGCGGCGCGAGCCGCCGTCATCTGATCGATCAGTCGTGGACGACGACCAGCTCGGGCTGGTCGTCGGTCCAGTGATTCGACGGGTTGATGTAGGCGAGCGGGCCGTTGCGGTCGACCTGTCGGATCGCGAACGACACACCGGCGGCACCGCGTGGGTGTGACGGTGGGTGTGTTGGTGTCAGCGTCCGACTTTGATGTCTGGGTTGCACAAAGTGTTGCCACACGCGAACACATTCAAATCCCCGTTGTGGTAGCTGATGATGGGGTTGCCGTTGGTTCCGATCGTGATCGCTGAGTACGCGCCGGTGTTGCCGTCGGTGTCGACAGCGGTGATGGTGGCGGTGGTGCAGGTCGGGTTGTCACACGCCGCCACCTTCAAATCATCAGCAGTGTCGTCGTGGTAGCTGATGATGGGGTTGCCGTTGGTTCCGATCGTGATCGACGAGTACCGGCCGGTGTTGCCGGTGGTGTCGATGGGGGTGATGGTGGCGGTGGTGCAGGTCGGGTCGTCACACGCCGCCACATTCAAATCCTGAGCACTGAAGTCGTAGTAGCTGATGATGGGGTTGCCGTCGGTTCCGATCGTGACCGACGTGAAGAAGCCGGGGTTGCCGGTGGTGTCGACAGCGGTGATGGTGGCGGTGGTGGTGCAGGTCGGGTTGTCACACGCCGCCACATTCAAATCATCATCATCGGCGTCGTAGTAGCTGATGATGGGGTTGCCGTTGGTTCCGATCGTGATCGACGAGTACCCGCCGGTGCTGCCGTCGGTGTCGATGGGGGTGATGGTGGCGGTGGTGCAGGTCGGGTTGTCACACGCCGCCACATTCAAATCCTGAGCACTGAGGTCGTAGTAGCTGATGATGGGGTTGCCGTTGGTTCCGATCGTGATCGACGTGAACCGGCCGGTGAAGCCGTCGGTGTCGATGGGGGTGATGGTGGCGGTGGTGCAGGTCGGGTTGTCACACGCCGCCACCTTCAAGTTCCCAGCAGTTTCGTAGTGGTAGCTGATGATGGGGTTGCCGTCGGTTCCGATCGTGATCGACGAGTACCGGCCGGTGATGCCGTCGGTGTCGATGGGGGTGATGGTGGCGGTGGTGCAGGTCGGGTCGTCACACGCCGCCACATTCAAATCCTGAGCACTGAAGTCGTAGTAGCTGATGATGGGGTTGCCGTCGGTTCCGATCGTGATCGACGAGTCCCCGCCGGTGCTGCCGTCGGTGTCGACAGCGGTGATGGTGGCAGGTCCGATACTGACCCCGTTCGCGCCAGCAGGCCCCGTCGCCCCGGTGTCGCCCTTTGCTCCCTGGTCTCCGGTATCGCCCTTCGGTCCCTGGTCTCCAGTATCGCCCTTCGGTCCCGGCGTCCCCGCCGATGCCGCCAACTCCTGCAGCGAGACGGGAGTCAGATAACCAACGACATCGATGATCACATGAGTGGTACCAGCGAGGTTGTACACCCGGAACGTGTCATCGCCCGCCAGCTTCGTCGTCACCGCATTCGGCA